>Ga0136644_10000548_pt1 | contig 29885 bp, 29 predicted proteins | sample C_130820_EF_Meta_FD_94780 | JGI IMG/M metagenome (GOLD analysis project Ga0136644, IMG submission 94780) | Freshwater microbial communities from Lake Croche, Canada to study carbon cycling - C_130820_EF_MetaG (v2) (version 2) | ecosystem: Environmental > Aquatic > Freshwater > Lake | place...
CACGCCCTGCTTGGCCCATTCTAAGGTGGCGGCATGTAATTCTTTGGCGGCCGACGTGGGGGCAAAATTGGCGGGGTTGATGGGGCCCTTGGGCTTGAACAGCAAGGCCAACTCGATTTTCATTCGCTGGTAATTGGCCAGCGATTCTTTGCCTTGCGCCAAAGCGTTGACGTCGTCTGCAATCAGGTTGGCTCGGCCTGACCACACCATGGGATCTCGAGAGTCTTTGTCGCTGTGCGTGGCTTTGGCTGCATTTTGGGCGAAGGCTGCTAGGGGGTCTTTTGTCAATTGCTCGGCTTGCAAAGTTTGCATCGCCTGGACATCTTGATCGGCGGCCAATGTTTGCTTCACCTGCTCTAGCAGGCTTAACACCTCCGTGTGCGCTTGCGACATTTCTTCTTGCGCATGGTTGGCTGGCTCGGGCTCAATGGCCACGCCCAACCACACACTCAAGAGCAGCAACACCGCCAAGGCCCATGCCGCCAAAGACAGCAAAGACCAAAACCGGCCATTGGCATCTTGCTCCAGTTCAAGGCTGAGTTTTCTGACCTCAAGCATGGAAACTCTCCGCTGTTTCTGGCACCGACAAGGCTTGCCATTGAAGCCCATCGTGGCTCACATGCTCCGACAAAGCACTGGCCCAAAAAGGGCCTACGACGTGGCTCATGCGAAAGCCCACTGCAGAGCGGCCTGCAGATTGCAACACCAAAACCCAATGGTGATCTTCTAGGCTGGCATCTTTCCAGGGGCTGGGCAGCAACGCAAAGCTGTCTTGAAATGACCGGATGAACACGGGCGCGCCATCGTGCACCTCAATGTCTAAAAGCCGCTGGGGCGTTTCTGTTGAGGGCTTCGGCTTGAACACCGCCGCCACGTTGGCCAAAGGCAAGGCGTAGCGGCCGCCCTGACAAGTCAAACCCAACCATTGCACCATGGCGCCGCTGGCTTCGGGCAAAGCTGAAGTGTCGGGTACGGAGGGGCTTGTCATATTGAAAGCGTATTCTAAGCTGACCGAGCAGCCAGGGTTTTAAAAATCTCACCTTCACGAAGGCGTCATTTGAAATGCGTACAAGCTAGGGATCCTTGATTTGGGCATTACTTGGCATTCAACATGACACACGCAAACAGACGCAACTTTGTATTGGGCGTCGCTACGGCGGCTGCTAGCCTTTCTGCTGGTGCACAAAGCACACCAACATCGCACGGTGTATCCCAAGCCAACATCCAACTCCCCAGGCTCGACCTGTCTAAAGTAGCCACCGACACAAGCTACTGGTCGGCGGTGCGCAATTTGTACGCTGTGACACCCCAAACCCTCAACTTGGAAAACGGCTACTGGGGCATCATGGCCGAGTCTGTGCGGGCAGAGTACCTGTCTAAAACAGACATGGTGAACCGCGAAAACTCCTTCTACGCCAGAACCCATTTTGGCAAAGACGCGGAAGCCGCGCGCACAGAACTGGCCAAGGCTGTGGGCGCCGACACATCTGAAATTGCATTCACGCGGGGCGCCACCGAAGCCATGCAATTGCTGATTGGCGGCTACAACAAACTCAAAGCCGGCGACACCGTCTTGTATTCCGATTTGGACTACGACTCAATGCAATACGCCATGAACTGGCTGGCCGAGAGGCGCGGCGTGAAAGTAGTGAAGTTCAACATTCCTGAGCCCGCCACCAAAGCCAATGTGATGGCAGCCTATCAGCAAGCTCTGGCAGACAATCCCAAAACCGCGCTCCTGTTGCTGACCCACGTCAGCCACCGCACAGGCCTTGTGATGCCCGTAGCCGACATTGCCAAAATGGCCAAAGACAAAGGCATTGCGGTGGTGCTCGATGCTGCGCACTCTTGGGGTCAAATTGATTTCAAAGTCGACACATTGGGCATTGACTTTGTGGGCTTCAATTTGCACAAATGGATTGGAGCGCCCTTGGGTGTGGGCTTTGTCTACATTGCCAAATCTCGTCTGGCTGATGTAGACCGCTTTATGAACGACGAAGACTTTCCGCTGGCCGATATTCGGTCTCGCGTGCACACAGGGACCACCAATTTTGCGGCCACCCTGACGGTGCCAAGCGCTTTAAAACTGCATGCCGACATTGGCCCCAAAGCCAAAGAAATGCGCTTGAAACATTTGCGCAATTATTGGGTGAGCCAAGTGCGGCCCATGAAGGGTGTGGAAATTCTGACCCCCGATGAAGCAGGCATGTACACCGGCATCACCTCTTTCCGCTTGACGGGCAAAACCACAGCCGCCGACAACAACGCCATCGTGACTGAACTGCGCGAGAAGCACGGCATTTTTTCTGTGCGCCGCGCAGGCGTGGCCAAGGGTCAATGCATTCGCATCTCGCCGGCCTTGTTCACCACCGAAGCCGACTTGGACAAATTTGTGTTGGCCATGGCCAAAATCACGGCGGCAAGCTGAGTCAGAAATTGGGGCACAAAAATCTACCGTGCACCAAAAACTCACTGTCTTATTTTCATCAAAAATAATCCACATGCTTGTCATACACACCTGCTGAAATAGCATTTGACTGTTGAATCAACCGTATTTCTCATTCTTTCAAAGGTTAAGCATGCAATCTTCTAATCGCATTCGGGCAGTGGCCTATGCGGTGTCCATCTTGGTGGCCACGCAGACAAGCTCAGTTTGGGCACAAGACAACAACGCAGACAAAGAAGTCACGGTCATTGGCACACGCGCCAATGCCAGAACAGCTCTCGACTCCATGGTGCCCATTGACATCATTGGCAAGGCAGCGCTTGAGCAAACAGCCGCCTCTTCGCTCACAGACGCATTGGCCGTCTTGGCACCCTCTTTCAGCGTTCAGACTTTGCCCGCACTGGATGCCACCATTTTTGTGCGCCCTGCTCGCCTGCGCAACTTATCCCCCGATCAAACTTTGGTCTTGATCAATGGCAAGAGAATGCACCGCTCTGCCATGATGATGAACCCCAGCTACGGCAGTGCTTTCCAAGCCGCCGACCTGGACCAAATAGCCAGCAGCGCCATCAAGTCCATTGATGTGTTGCGCGATGGGGCTTCTGCACAGTACGGCTCTGATGCCATTGCCGGCGTGATCAACATCAATTTGACAGACTCCCTCAAGTGGAGCGGCTTTGCGCAAGCCGGCAAATATTTTGCAGGCGATGGCCCAGGCAATCGCATTGGTTTCCAGGGCGGTTTTGGTGAACCCAATGCATTCTTGGCCATTGCTGTTGAGAATTCCAAAGACGGTTTTACGTCGCGCGCCAATCAGTCGTCCAACGCAGCGGCTAGCCAAGCCGCTTTCCCTGCACTCAGCTTTCCAAACCCCGATGTGCACTGGGGTAACCCTGACCGCGAAGCATTGCGCTTCGCATTCAACGGTGCCATTAAAAACCCCGAAACGACTTTGTACACCTTTGGCTCTTTAGGCCAAGGCAGCGGCGTGGGCGACTTTAACTACCGCGGCCCCGTGGGCAGCTACGCCAGCATCTTTGCAGCCAACGCTGCATTCCCTGGATGGACTTTGAAGCAGGTTTACCCCACAGGTTTTACACCCCGCTTTAAGAGCAACGACGACGACATGTCTTTCTACATGGGTGTGAAGAGCAATCCCAAAGCAGACGACATGAAATGGGACCTGAGCTATGGCATGGGTAGCAGCAAGATTGATTACTCCATGAGCAACTCAATCAATGCATCCTTAGGCCCAGCCAGCCCTACTTCTTTCTACGATGGTGGCGTCAAGCAAGTTGAGCAATACATCAACTTGGATGTGTCCAAAGCCATTGCCATTGCCGGCTTGGAAGAGCCCGCTGTGTTGGCCGGTGGCGCCGAAGTGCGCAACGAAAAGTTCTCTATCAATGCAGGTGATGCAGCGTCCTATGCCTTTGGCCCAGGTGCGCCTTCACTCTCTTGCTGCTCTGCAGGTTTCCCAGGTTACTCGCCTTTGCAAGCTATCTCTAAAACACAGACTTCCAAATCTTTGTACACCGATTTGTTCATGCAACTCAATCAACAGTTGAGCGTGGACGGTGCTTTGCGATATGAGCAATACGATGCCTTCGGTGATTCCCTCACCTATAAATTGTCAACTCGTTACGACGTCAAGCCATTTGCCCTTCGCGGCACGGCTTCCACTGGATTTAGAGCCCCCACCACGGCACAGCTTTACAGCGAAGGCCTGTCACAATTCTTGCCAAGCGCTACATCACCTATTACCACTTTGGGACGTTTCAGCCCAGTGGGACCTGTGGCAAAAGTTTTGAACCAGCGCAGCGGTGTGGCCATTGTGGCTTTGAAACCTGAAGAGTCAGAAAACTTCTCCATTGGCGCCGTGTGGGACAACAAGTCGGGCTTATCTGCCAGCTTGGATTTCTTCAAAATCAATGTCACCAACCGCCTCAACTCTAGCGCAGCTTACACCTTGACCACGGCAGAAAACGCGGCATTGACGGCTTTGAATATTCCTAACCTTCAGAACATTTACCAAGCCAGTTTCTTGCAAAACGACTTCAACACCACCACCCAAGGTTTTGAATTTGTGCTTCAAGACACACGCAACATTGCTAACGGTAAGCTGAACTCCAGCTTTGCTTTCAGCCAGATGGGCACCGAGGTCACAGGTGGCACACGCGCCACCAACCCTTACTCTAAGCAAATGTACGAAGACAGCTTGCCAAAGAACAGAGCCACGCTTAGCAGCACCTACATCACAAGCTCATGGGAATTTATGGCTCGTGCCAGGTACTACGGTTCTTGGTCTGATTGGACCGATGCGTTTCCAAGCTCAGCCAAGCCTGGTACCACCTACCCTGTGTATGCACCGCAAGTGTTTGGTGGCATCACACTGGGAGACATTGCTGTGACTTACTTGTGGGACAAAAACACACGCGTCACTTTTGGCGCAGACAACTTGTTTGACGTGTACCCCGATAAATCACAATCACAAACATTCCGTGGTTTGATCTATTCACGCAACGCACCTTACAGCACCAGCGGCGGCTACTACTACACCAAGCTGACGACCAAGTTCTAATAGGGTCCAAGTTTGAACCAAAAAATGGGGCCTCGGCCCCATTTTTTTTGCTCACTGTATTAGCTTTTTTCTACAGCACCCGGCTGCTTTGGATCGACCGTGAACACACGGGCCACATCGATGGCACTTTGCGGGTCGTTCACATTTTTAAGCGCCATGATTCTGGCTTCAAGTGATTTGTGCGTCAGGGTAAAACTGATGTACCCGCGCTGATCGCTTCTGGCGTATTTGATGTGCGGGTTGAACGCAGCAGACTTTTGCAAAGCGTTGTTGTCCATGCCAAAGCTTGAAATGGAAGAACCGCAAAACTCTGTGGCCACCACCGCCGAACGGACATCGTCAAAATTGGCTTTGAGGTCGGTCACAAAATGGGCATGCACATCGCCGCCCAAGCACACCACGCCCTTCACTTGCTTGTCTTGAATGGACTTTAACAATCTTGCGCGAGATGCAGGGTAACCATCCCAGCCATCGGTCCAGAATGAACCGCCATCGGCTGCGGCAGGATCGGACCAACGCATTTGCGCCATCAGCGTTTGTTGGGCCAGCAAATTCCAAGGACGATGTGTGTCCCAACCTTTGTACAGCCACTGCTCTTGTTCAAAGCCCAGCAAGGTGCGCGCAGGCACATTGACTGCGGGGCAATCGACCACCTTCACCACATTGCTACCGGCCTTGTTGGGGCGCGGGCACACTTGCTGGTCTCGGTATTGACGATCGTCTAAAAAGTGAATTTGAGCCAGGTTGCCCCATGGCGTGCGGCGGTACAAATCGAAGCTGACGTTGGCCGCATGGATGTTGGGCCGCTTGGACATGGGAAAGGGCATGTTTTCCCAATACGCTTGGTAGGCCGCATTTCTTTGGTTTTGAAATTCGGGTTGCAAATCGGCACCCACAGTGCCCGCATAGTCGTCGTCTACTTCGTGATCGTCCCAAGTGCACATCCAAGGCGCCACCGCATGCGCCGCTTGCAGTGCGGGGTCGCTTTTGTACTGCGCATAACGGTCTCGGTAATTTTGCAAGCTCACCACGCGGCCGCCTTCGTGCATGCGCACACGGCCCTGAATGGGGCCGTATTCATAAATGTAGTCACCCAAAAACAAAATCAAATCGGGAGCTTCTTGCGCCACATGATGCCAAGCGGCAAAGTGCCCTTGGTCCCACCGCTGGCAGCTGGCAATGACAAACTTCAAAGGCTCGGAGGAGTTGGCCGCCGGTGTGGTTCTGGTTTTGCCCACTGCGCTCCTTTGACCTTCGGCCGTAAAGCGGTACCAGTAGGTACGAGAAGATTCAAGGCCGTTTAAATCGACGTGAACGCTGTGCCCCCAAGTGGCCTCGGCCAATGCGACGCCGCTTTGCACCACGCTCTTAAATTGTTCATCTTTGGCCACTTCCCAGCTCACGGGCACAATGGCACTGAAAGGCGCAACAGTTTGAGGACTGTGCAAACGCGTCCAAAGCGTAAAGCCCTGTGGGTGAGGTTCTCCACTGGCCACGCCCAGACCAAACAAGGGATTGGTTAAAGAAGTGGCCGAATGGCCCATGATGGGAAAGCCGGCGGCACCGGCCATGGCTGCGCCCCAAATGGTTTTAACCACATCCCGGCGATTTTTCAAAAGATTCAATGAAGACATGCGTAAATGACCTTTGGTTTGTGAAAGTTGACGTGCATCAGTGGGGCTAGCATGACCCAACCCGGATCTGCCTTTTTAGCAAGCACATATGACCAGCGAGTGACCGCATCAGACATCCTGACCACTACAATCCGAACATGACCCATCCCATCTTCAAAAAAATCACCACGTCCCTCTTGCTTGTCTTGGCAGGCCTCTTGGCTTTATTCGCCTTGTACGTTTACATCGCCCTGCATTGGAGCTACTCCGAAGGCGAGCGCGCTGGTTTTTTGCAAAAGATTTCCTACAAAGGCTGGGTTTGTAAAACATGGGAAGGCGAGCTGTCTTTGGTGGCCATTCCGGGGGCGGCCCCCGAGAAGTTTTTGTTCACCGTGCGTGACGACGAAGTGGCCAAGTTGGTCAACGACGCAGCTGGCAAGCGTGTGAAGCTCAATTACGAACAGCACAAAGGCTTGCCCTCTTCTTGCTTTGGCGAAACCGATTATTTTGTGGTGGGCGTTACGGTCATTGAGTGAGCAGCATTTAAAAGCAAGCCACCCAAATTTGATACACGCCTTCCTTGCCCGCCAAGGCCGCGGGCGGTGCAGGAAACACAGCCGTTTCTACGGCCTTGATGGCCGCGCGGTCGACGGCGCCTAAGCCACTCACTTGAATGATTTTGACCTGACCCACCACGCCATCTTTGAGATGAAATTCAACACGAGCGCGGCCTTTAAAACCAAGGGCACTGGCAGGCCCTGGCACGACAAACGCTGATTGCACAGCGGCTGCCAGTTTGACGTTGTAGGCCAAGGCAGGGTCGACCGCAGGGGCGGGAGGTGGCGGTGGAGGCGGTGGAGGCGCCACCACGGCAGGCGGCGGCGTTGGCGCCGATGGCACGGTGAAAGCATTGGGCTTGGTCACCGCGGGCAATGGGGCTTCTTCCACGGGCTTGGGTTCTGGCGTGGGTGCTTGAACGGGTGTGGCCACCTTGGGCGCATTGGCAAGGGTTTTTTGAAGCTTAGGCGGCTCGGGCGGAGGCGGTACGGGCGTGGGCTTGTTTTCCTTGGGCGTGTCCAGCATGGAAATCACCAACGGAATAACTTGCTCCAATTGTTTGGGTGGATGCATGAGCACCCAAGCCAAAACCGCCAACACCATGCCAACCTCAATGATCAGGGCGACACCGAAAGAGGCCCAAATGCCTTGCTTGTTTTTCTTGGAAGTTGGCATCCAAGCGTGAACAGTCTGGTTCATGCCAATCAATTCGCCACTTGCTTGGCAGCCAATCCTATTTGCGTGGCCCCGCCCAAACGCACGGCATCAATGGCCTTCATCAAATGCTGCATGGAAGCATCGTCACTGCCGGCAATGGTGACGGCCAAATTGACAGGATCGCGAGACTTGACCAAGGCCGTGATTTCGGTGGGCGTAGCCTCATGGCCTTCCACCAACAATTGGCCACTGCTGCGAATTTCCACCAACAGCTTGGGAGGCGGAATGCTGCTGGCTGTGCTGCTGGTGGGCAGCTTGCTCACCTGCCCCGAAGTGGGAATCATGCGCAAAGTCATCATGGCAAAAAACACCAGCAAGAACAGCATGATGTCGATCATGGGAATGATCTCAATGCGGGCCTTGCGCGTTTCGAAATAACGCATGTCAAACAGCCTTTAAGGTGTTCCGCGCCATCAAACCTTGTTGGCTGCCAAAGCGTCGATTCAAAATCATCACTTTGATAATTTCCATTTGATGCACGATCATTCTGACTTTGGTGGTGAGCCAATTGAAGAACAACAATCCAATCATGGCGATCAACAAACCCGAGGCGGTTGCAATCAAGGCTTCCGCAATGCCGCCGGTGACTTGGCTGGCACCATTTTGCACATCGCCCAACACAGAGAATGCGCCAAACATGCCAATGATGGTGCCAAACAAACCAAGCAATGGCGCCAAGGTGATGACGGTGTCTAAAACCCACAAGGACCGGTCAAGGCTGGGCACTTCACGCATGATGGCCTCTTCCAAATGGCCTGCGCAAGCATCCCTGTCGGAGCCTTCTGGCTCTATCAGGGACGCATGCACCACACTGGCGTGCGGCAGGTTGTTGTGTTTTTGGAGCGCTACCAAGAGGTCTTCTTTATTCAGTGCCACGCCATCGTGCAATAAGTCGATGAGGCTCTCGCCGTCTTGTTGCATTTTGGACAAATAGCGACTGCGCTCGATGATGACCGTGAGGGCCACCAACAAAAGCACAGCCATTAAATAAAGCGTACCGCCCGAAGCGTTTGCAAGATCAAACAGCTTACTGGGCGTCATCTTTAGAAGTCTAACTTGGCTGTCACTTGGACGCTACGTGGCGCTTGGTAAGTGTAGCCGTCCAATGGGCCGCCCATCACAGATGAAGAGCCAGGCGCGATGGCGGTTACTTGTTGGCTGTCGAGCAAGTTAAACACGTTCAATTGCAGCTTCAATGCTTTGGCAAAGGAAGTCACATTTTTCATGGTGTATGACACGCCCAAGTCCAAGTTGTTGTAAGGCTTCACTTGGTAATAGTCAAACGCTGCAGGGTTGGCGGCATTGTAGAGTTGGTTGCGAACGGCACCCACACGCTTCATGAGCAATGAGCCAGACAAGGGGCCAGAGGTGTACAGGGCACCCAAGGCGGCTGTCATTTTAGGAGCACCTGTGGTTTCCTTGCCGGTGTCGTTGACGATGGCCTTGTTGTAAGAACCATTGGCATAAGCTGCAAAGCCATTGCCCAACACATAAGTCATTTGACCTTCAACACCTTTGTACTGCACGCCGCCCACATTGACAAAGTGATCGGCCACACCATTGACACTGACGGACACAGACTTGTTGGTGAAGTCGATGCGATACAGATCGACGTCCCAAGTGAAGGTGTCAGACTGGCTCACCAAACCAGCTTGGTAGTTGGTGGTTTTCTGGGGGTCGGTGCTGTTAGCTGCAGCGTTCTTGATGTAGAACGTATTCAAGTCGGGGATCAGGAAGCCCTTGGCGTATTGCGCATAAGCGGCCATGTTGTCATTGATTTTCTGATTCACGGTCAGGAAAGGCAACATGTCGGGGTAGGTTAAAGAGGAGTGATCTTCAACGCGTGTGGTGGCTTGCACGTTGGCGTTCACAGAACGCGTAATGTGCACATACTTCACACCCGGTGTGATGGTCAGGCCTTTGCTGGCAGCCCATTCGTATTCAATGAAGGACTGCACTGAATCGATGTTTGACTTTTGGTCATAGCTCACGCTGTCCAAAGGACGTGTCGAGCCGGGCAACAAAGCAGCGTTGGCCGCAGAGCCTTCCACGCGGTTGGGTTGCATGGTGGTCAAGTCCAGGTCGTAGTTATGGCGATTGGTATCCGCCTTTTCGACCCAAACACCCAAACGCAACAAGCCTTCTTCAGTTTTCTTGGTGGCCTTGAAGCTGTCACCCGTGACCCGGTATTGGTTCAGCTTGTCGTAGCCAGGAATGTGGCCGTTGTAAGTGGCGGCCATGTAACCCTTTACCCAAGCAGTGGTGGAGGTGCGACGTGGGTCGGCAGTCACCGGTAAGGTACCAGTCCAAGAACCCACCATGGTGGACAGGGTGTTGTTCTCGTAAGCAAATGTGTACAAACTGTTGTCGGTGTTCCAACCATTGCCCCAGTCGGTGCGCAAACGCAAGTAATCAAAATCTGTGTTTTTAAAGGCTGAGGCGTAGCCTTTGTAGTTCATGCTGGTGGGGTCGTTGTCCAGTTGGAAATTTTTACCAAACGCTGCAGCTTGAGAAAGGGTGACACCTTTGCTGGTGTCCGATTGGAAATAATTGTTTTTGTTGATCGAGGCAAAAGCGGTGAGCAAGGATGAATCACCCACGGGGCGCTCAAACTTAACCGTCAGGTTGTCGCCCTTGACGGGGCTGTTGGAGAGATAGCCGTCGGAAGACATGTGCTGCACATTGAGTTGCAATGTGGCATCGCCCATGCTGGCCAAGCGGCCGCTTTCAAATGCATAGGTGAGCAGGCTGGTGTTCCATGTACCGACCGTAGCGGCCACGCTTGAAATTTGTTCGGCTGAAGGCTTTTTGGAGTACAAGTTGATAGAGCCGCCGAAGGTGGCGTAGCCCAAATCGCTGGCCTTGCCGGGTCCACGTTCCACCACGGCACCACCAATGATGGCGGCTGGGAAGAAAGAGGTGGAGTGGTGTGTGGGGTTGTTGGTGTCGCCCCAAGGAATGCCATCAAATGTGACGTTGTAGTAACCATCGGGCAAGCCGCGCATGGTAATTTTTGTTTCGCTCAAACCAGGGCCGTTGGCAGAGTCGCCAGACAAGCTGGGAGAGATGTTCACGATGCGGGTGTATTCGGCGGTGGGCGCTACAGACAAGTCCATGAACTCACGGGTAATGATGGACTGAGGCTGAGTGGCTTGCAAGCTGGCTTGGGTAGGCGCTACGGCAGTGGCTGTGCCCTTGATGGCATCTTCTGGTCGAAATGCACCTGCTGCAGTGGTGGCGCCAATGGTGCCCAAATCTACCGAGTCTTTGGCTTGCGCCATGGCCAAGGGTGTGTTGGCAAAGGAGAGAACTGCAACTGAAACCAAGAAGGCGATTTTTTGAAGCTTGGGGGTGGACAAGGTGTTCATTTTTTGAATGATTGAGTTGTTGTTGTGAAACATGGTTGACTTGATTTGAAAGCACAATGAATTTAAAAACCTCAGTTATTTTAGGGAAATATGGTGACGCAAATATGACAAAAAATAGGGTTAACACTAATTTTCACGCGCTCATCGAATTTTGCGGCGCTGTCATCAAACTTAAATAAGTTGTTGAAACCATCAGGCCTCCTTGGCTCATCTAGAGACATCGTCACCCTTCATTTCGCACTCCCCCACAACAACACTGGCCCCATGAAATTCAAATTTGCATCTTTCACTTTGTCGTTGTCATTGTCCTTGGCACTCGCTGCATCCTTGGGTGTGTGGCCCTCCTTCACACAGGCACAAACGAATCAAGCCACTGCGTTTGTTGTCAAACCCTATTTACAAATCGGCCGCAACCCGAGCCCCACTTCTTTGAGCCTCATGTGGCACACCGCCGACGAAGCCGCTTCATGGCTTGTACAGCTGCGCCTCTCCCCGACCTCACCCTGGCTGACGGCAGAACCCGCAAAGAGCACACGCATCAGTGTGGCCGGCGTGGCCCCCCGACTTATTTTGAACAGCACACTGGCGCAACTTGAGCCAGGCAAAAAGTTTGAATACCGCTTGTTGAAAGATGGCAACTTGGTATTTCAATCAGAAGCCATCGCACCCAAAACGCCTGCTCAGGCCTATCGCTTTGTGGCCTTTGCCGATGTGGGCGCAGGCACACTGGGACAAAAACAAATGGCCGAACGTGCATGGATCGCCAAGCCTGATTTGGTGGTGGTGCCCGGCGATATCGTTTATGAATATGGCTTGATCAAAGAATACGACAAAAACTTTTGGCCCATCTACAACGCAGAAACAGCCACCGCTGAAGGTGTGCCCTTGATGCGAAGTGTGCCCATGTTCACGGTACCCGGTAACCACGACATCGACAACCGCGACATCAATCGCTTTCCAGATGGCTTGGCTTATTTCTATTTTTGGAACCAGCCCCTGAATGGCCCCAATGGCCCTGAAGGTGGCCCGATCGTGCCGCGCCTCTTGGCCAACGAAACCAATCGTCGCCAGTTTGTCGAAGCCGCAGGCGACGCCTACCCGCGCATGGCCAATTATTCATTCGACTACGGCAACACGCATTGGACCGTCCTCGACTCCAACCCCTATGTCGACTGGACAAACAAAGAATTGCAAGACTGGGTGGCCAAAGACTTGGCGCAGTCCAAAAATGCCACATGGCACATCGTGACCTTTCACCACCCTGGCTTCAACTCTTCCAACGAGCACCTTGAACAGCAACACATGCGCTTATTAGCACCTGTTTTTGAAGCTGGCAAAGTAGACATGGTATTGAATGGTCACCTGCACAACTACCAACGCAGCTATCCGATGACTTTTAAATCCAGCAAGGGCCGCAATGGCACTTTGTTGGTTGGCGGCAAAGACAACACCATCATTCGCGGCCGTGTGGTGAATGGCCGCTGGACCCTGGACAAAAAATTTGATGGCATCACAAACACACGCCCCGAAGGCGTAATCTATGTGGTCACGGGCGCGGGCGGAAAAGAGCTGTACGACGTTGATCAACACGATGCCCCAGACTCATGGCAACCATTTACCAAAAGGTTTGTGTCCAACGTGCACTCCCTGACCATTGTGGACGTTGATCAACAAACTCTCAAAGTGAAGCAAGTCACGGCCGATGGCAAAGAAGTGGACGCTTTTACCATCAGCAAATGAACATCGGTTTTGCCAAAGCTCATGAGAATTACTCACTAAAGTTGGCACCAATGCTCTGACCGTCTAGGGTTTATTCGCGTTCATCACCAGACAAGTCAATGCTAGTCTTTGGCTTGTCTTTTTTTTAACTTTTTCCCAAGGCAGTACCCCGTGATTTGGACTCAAGACTATGAAGTAACGCGCGAAGATGTTCGCCTGTATGTGTATCGCAAGCGCGCCTCCGAGCCCCAAACAGGCGAGGCACCCAAACCCGTCTTGTTGTTGGTTCATGGCTCTACCGTCTCGGGTCGCAACACCTACGACCTTCAAGTGCCCGGCGGCCAAGACTACTCGGTCATGGATTATTTTGCAGCCCGCGGCTACGATGTGTGGACGGTCGACCATGAAGGCTACGGCCGCTCCAGTTGGTCGGGTCGTGGCAACAGCGACGTGCGCACAGGCGCCAAAGATTTGGCCGCTGTGGTGCCCTTTATTTTGTCCACCACGGGCGTCGCGCAAATCAATATTTTTGGTTCGTCGTCGGGCGCTTTGCGCGCATGCTTGTACACCGAGGCCCACCCTCACACGGTGGCTCGCTTGGGCCTTTCGGCGTTGGTGTACACCGGTGAAGGTTCGCCCACTTTAGAGCAACGCAAAAAGAAATTGCCCGAATACAGCGCTAGCCCCAGGCGCAAAGTAGACCTGGCTTTTTACGAAGGCATGTTTAACCGCGACAAGCCCGGCTCCAGCGAAGACAGTGTGCCTAAAGCCATTGCCGCTGCCGAGTTGCCCTTGGTGAGCGAGGTGCCCACCGGCACTTATGTCGACATGTGTGCCAACTTGCCGTTGGCCACGCCGGAGGCCATTCCCTGCCCCACTTTGGTCATACGCGGCGAGTACGACGGCATTGCCGCCGAACCCGATTTGCTCGACTTCTTCATGCGCTTGCCCACCAAAAACAAGCAGTTTGTGGTGCTTTCAGGCATTGCCCACAACCCCATGATGGGCGTGGTTCGGCACAAGTTTCACTATGCCTTAGAGAGCTTTTTAAAAGCACCCATTTAAATTTCCAAGGGGCACTTCATGGCGCAAGTTCAATGGTCGGGCGGCGAGGAGCACTGGACCACCAAAGGCGACATCCGTCTCTTTTTGTGGCGCAAAAAAGCGCACAGCCTGGTCGCGCCTGCTGGCACTATTTTGTTTGTGCATGGCTCGTCCATGGCGTCGCAGCCCACCTTCGATTTGAGTGTGCCTGGCCGGCCGCATTCATCGGTCATGGATTGGTTTGCCCAGCGCGGCTTTGACACCTGGTGCATGGACAACGAAGGCTACGGCCGCTCCGACAAAAACCGGCCCATCAACTTTGACATCAGCAACGGGGCCGACGATTTGGCGGCAGGCAGCGCCTACATTGCACAAGTCACCGGCAGCACCCAACTCATGGTGTACGGTATTTCTTCGGGGGCCTTGAAGGCCGCCTTGTTTGCACAGCGCCACCCCGAGAGAATTGCCAAGTTGGCATTGGATGCGTTTGTGTGGACCGGCGAAGGCAGCCCTACTTTGGCCGAGCGCAAAAAGAAACTGCCCGAGTTCTTGGCCAAAAACAGCCGGCCCATCGACCGCGCGTTTGTGCACAGCATTTTTAACCGCGATCATGCCGACTGCGCCGATGAGGCCACCAAAGATGCCTTTGCCGACGCCATCCTCACGCTCGACGCCAGCATGCCCACCGGCACGTATGTCGACATGTGCGCCAAGCTTCCTTTGATTGACCCCACTCAGGTGAAGAGCCCCACGCTCATCATGCGCGGTGAATACGATGGCATTGCCAGCCTAGAAGACTTACTCGATTTTTTCAAACTGCTGCCCAGCACCAACAAGCAGTTCAGCATCATGGAAGGCATTTCGCATGCCAGCTTTCAGCAAAAAAATTACCTCATGGTCTACCAAATTTTGCACAGTTTCTTTTCTCAACCTGAACCCATTTACCGAGGCTAAGCCATGAAAAAATTGTTCACGCTTGTTTGTACTGCCGCTTTGTTGTCGTTCATGAGCGGGCAAGCATTGGCGCAAACTTATCCAACCCGGCCCGTCAAAATTGTGGTGCCCTTTGGCCCCGGTGGCTTTACCGATGTGGTGGCGCGCATTTTGGGCGTGAAGCTGAGCGAGAGTTTGGGTCAACCTGTGGTGATTGAAAACAAGCCCGGTGCAGGCTCTTTGATTGGCACGGACCAAGTGGCCAAGGCCGCACCCGATGGTCACACGCTGTTGATCGTGTCGTCCACCCATGTGATCAGCCCCTGGATTTACAAAAGCCTTCCCTACGATCCCATCAAAAGCTTCACGCCTGTCACCCGGTTGGTGGACTCGCCCTATGTGCTGCTGACGCATCCCAAGGTGCCGGCCAAAAATGTTCAGGAGTTTATTGCGTTGGCCAAGTCTCAGCCCGACAAAATTCACTATGCCTCATCAGGCAACGGCAGCGCGCAGCATTTGATTGGCGGCCTGTTTGCGTCCATGAGCAAAACTCAACTTAAACATGTGCCTTATCGCAGCAGCAGTTTGGCCATCAATGACTTGGTCGGCGGCGTGGTGGAGAGCAGCTTTGCGGGTGTGCCCAATGCGCTGTCTCAGGTACCCGGTGGACGTCTTAACGCATTGGCCGTGACGAGTGCCAAACGCATTCCCCAAATGCCCAATGTGCCCACCATGCAAGAAGCCGGCGTACCAGGCTACGACGCCACGGTGTGGCTGGCTTTGCTGGCACCCGCGGGCACGCCAGCGCACATTGTGAACAGGCTGAACGCAGACATTGCCAAGATCATGAACTCGTCAGAAACCCAAAAAGCCATGTTCGATGCTGGCGTGGAAGTGAGCCTGTCAACACCAGAGGCCCTGTCCTCACTCATGGTGAGCGAGCTAGACAAGTGGGGCAAGGTGGTGAAAGAGGCTGGCATCAAATTGGATTGATCCAACAAATAAATGGGGTCAGATGAACATTAATTTCCAATCTGGCAATAAATGGGGTCAGATGAACATTAATTTTTTGTGATTCAAGCGATCTATCGGCTGAGTAAATTAATGTTCATCTGACCCCATTTATTGTGATTGACCAAATTAATGTTCATCTGACCCCATTTATTTGACGCCAGCTATTTTTCAGGCGGAAAAATCAATTCGTGGATGTGTGCCAATCACTTTGGGGTTGGGCTTGTTGGGGTCATTCTGATTGAGAGGGTGAACCCAAGGCTTGGCTTGAATCTGCCAATTGCGGCTTTCTAATTGAGCGGCAAAATGCAAGGCCGAATACAGGTTGCTGCTTTGCAAGGCAGCGCCTATTTGGGTCAAACCAGGGTCAGTGGCGATGGCGGGCTCGGCATTGATCAAAGCGGTAAAGGCTTGTCTCGCACCTTCTAATTCACCTGCTTTCAAACAATTCATCAGCAAGACAAACTTTTGGCGACGCCTGTTTTGGGCATCCCCCTGAGACGAATATTGGCCACCCCACTGTCGTGAGTTGCCGTTAATTTGCACTGAAAGTGAAGAATCCATGACACCCCCCTTTTTTCAAAAGTTTGTAAATACCGCTGCCTGCACCTCAATGTGAACGTTAAAAATTAGGTGATTGACTGTCTCTTAAAACCAGGTTCTGAGTAGTTCAATACAAATTGAATGTCAAGAAATCAGTCAATCGAATAGGGCTATGCAAAAGTAATGCCAAGTTTCTTCGACAGGGCAAATTCACTTAACTTAAATAAATGGGGTCAAATAAATGGGGTCAGATGAACATTAATTTTTTGTGATTTAAGCGATCTATTGGTCAAGTAAATTAATGTTCATCTGACCCCATTTATTTGACCCCATTTGTTGAGCCCCTTATTATTTTGAAGCCCAACGTTGAGCTAAGAAGTCCGTCACATCTTTCCAAGCTTGAGGGCCGGTTTCGGGGTTGCGGCCTACATGAACGCCTTGGCCTGGGTAAAGGCCGTTGGGCACGTCGGTTCTGAGCTTCACGGAACCCACGGGATTGTCAAAGTCGTGATAGCTTTTGGCATACACATTTACCTTCGCTTGAACACGATTGGCCAACGCCAAACACGGCCCGGGTGGCGTCCAATCGTCTAGTTCTGCCAACAGCATAATGAGTTCTACATTGGGTTCATAGCCACTCTGAAGCGCTTCAGCGCAACCTGGATAAAAGGCAATGGCCACATCGGGCTGCAGAGTTCGGTTTTGCACACTGAGCACTCGTTTGTCGGTGGCTGCAAGCACTGCGCTGCCCCCATGCGACCAACCGAGCAAAGCGGTCTTGCGCGAGTCCACCCAAGCTTGTTGAGACATCCACGCCAGTACACCATTGACATCATCACGGCGATGCGATTGTTTGATCTTGCGTTGGGCATATTTTTGTGAACACAAGCTGCTCTCGCCACGATCTGTGAAGCTGTCGGGCCACACCACCGAATAGCCTTGCGCTAGCAATAAATCGGACATGCCTTGATGTCGCGCGTTCAATTCACCTTTGCGGGGGCCCAACGTGGCATACATACCCCCACACCCATGCAAAGCCACCACCACAGGCCGGGTTTGAGTTTCTGAACTGAGCCCTTGGGGGTGCATCACCCAAACTTTGATCAGGGTGCCGTCGCCACTGCGCACCTTCACTTCAGATGGACGATCGCTTGCGCTGGCCGAAGCAAGGCAACACATTAGGAGGAATGACAAAAATTTGTTCATGAGCTAGTGGTTCAAATAAATGGGGTCAGATGAACATTAATTTTTTGTGATTCAAGCGATCTATCGGTCAAGTAAATTAATGTTCATCTGACCCCAATTATTGTGTTAAAACTTCGATACCTATCCAAAATTTATCAGGGCCGCAATGTTGATCGACACAACACCTGTTGAAGCATCAGAAAGCAGGTTGCTTCCTTCTGCCATGCTGGCGAGTGCCACCGCACTCACCGCCTGTGGCGGTGGCACTGGCGCCACCACCAACGCAAGCTTAAGTTCACTCAGCCCCGCCGAACTCAATGCCAAATTAACAGACGCTTCTCGCTTCCTGCGTCAAGCCACATGGGGCGGAACCCTGGCTGAAATTCGAGACTTGGCAGCCAACAGTTCACAAAATTGGATCAATGGCCAAGCCGCGACACCCACCAGCCTCAGCATGACGCGTTGGCTCATTGGCAAGGGGTTTAACGATGCGGCAGTCAGCACCAATGTCAATGGCGACGGGGGTTGGACTCAAGCCATGTGGGGCAAGTTGTTTGGTGCCACCGATCCGTTGCGCCAACGCGCGGCCTTTGCCTTGTCTGAACTCTTTGTTGTTTCACATCTAGGCCTGCCCATCACATGGCGCAACTTTGCCCTGGCCAACTATTGGGACGTTCTTGAAAAAAATGCCTTGGGCAACTATCGAGATTTGTTAGAGGGCGTCACCTTGTCCTCGGCCATGGGCACGTACCTCAACATGAAAGGCAACCAAAAATACAATGCCACCACCGGCAGAGCGCCCGATGAAAATTATGCGCGCGAGGTGATGCAGTTGTTCACCATTGGTCTCTACGAACTTAACTCTGACGGAACTCAAAAATTAGATTCCGCTGGCAATCCCATTGAAACCTACGATAACAACGATGTGCAGGGCTTGGCCCGGGTTTTTACAGGTTGGGACAATGCCACTGGCACAGACCCGCAAGGCGAATTGGCTGCTGTTGCCTACCGACATGGCCTGCCCATGAGCTTCAACGCCAGCCTTCACAGCCCCGAAGAAAAGAAATTTTTAAACACAGTGATTCCTGCGGGCACAGATGGCATAAAAAGTCTCAAGACTGGGTTAGACGCGCTTTTTAATCACAACAACACGGCGCCGTTTGTGGTGAAACAATTGATTCAGCGCTTGGTCACCAGCAACCCCTCGCCCCCCTATGTGGGCAGAGTGGTGAAGGTGTTTGAGAACAATGGCAAAAACGTTCGTGGCGATTTGAAAGCGGTGTGGTCGGCCATCTTGCTGGACACAGAAGCCAGGCAAACCAATCCAGCCCCAAGCTTTGGCAAACTCACAGAGCCCGTTGTTCGCCTCCTGCATTGGGGCCACACCTTTAACGCCACATCCTCAGATGGTGCTTGGACTTTGGGCTACACCGACACGGACACCACGCTCGGACAAATGCCCCTTCGAGCAGCCAGTGTGTTTAATTTTTTCAGACCCGGTTATGTGCCACCCCAAACACAATTGGCCGCTCAAAATTTGCTGGCCCCAGAGTTTCAAATTTTGACAGAGCCTACTGTGGTGAGCTACATCAACTACATGGCAGGCACTGTGAACAATGCACGCAATGTCAAAGCCGATTACACCTACGAAAAAACCTTGGCCACAGACCCGGCCAGCTTGGTGGCGCACCTCAACCTGTGCCTTGCTGCTGGCAATGTGTCGGATGCCAATCTGAGCCTTATCGCCTCTTCCCTTGGCAGCATTTCAGCGACCACAGATGCAGGTGTTTTGAACCGCATTTACGCCGCCATTTTGATGATCATGAGCAGTCCAGACTACCTCATTCAAAGGTAAATTGATGAGCCATTCTTCTAACCATTCGCAACTTTTGAACCGCCGGTCTGTTTTAAAAAGTAGCGCAGCCATTGCGCTGCAAAGACTGGGCATGCCCATGGCCAGCAGCTTGGGGCTCATGGCCAACGCGGCCGCCCAATCGGCCAACGATTACAAGGCCCTGGTGTGTGTGTTTTTATTTGGGGCCAACGACCACTACAACACCGTCATCCCTTACGACCTCAGCACCCACAGCACCTACTTCAACATCCGCAAAGGCACCGTCACGGCTGGTAGCATTTACGACGGCATTGCCCTTCCGCGCGATGCCCTCACCGCCACCGCTTTAAGCACACCATTGAGTGGTGGCCGACAAATGGCCCTCAACCCCGAAATGACGGCCCTGAAATCTGTCTTTGAAAACAAGCGCGCTTCTGTCTTGATGAACATTGGCCCCTTGATCGTGCCCACGACGCTTGCGCAATACAACAACAAGTCTGTGCCCTTGCCGCCCAAGCTTTTTTCGCACAACGACCAGCAAGCCTATTGGCAATCGTCGTATCAAACAGAAGGCGCTGCCACCGGTTGGGGTGGGCGCGCTGCCGATCTGCTCATGAGCGGTAACTCGCGCTCTGCTTTAACCTGCGTCTCGGTCAATGGCAATGCGCTGTTTTTGTCGGGCCAGAATGCCATTTCTTACCAAATGAGCACCACCGGCGCCACCACAGTGAATGCCATCAAGGGCAAGTCTTTGTTTGGCTCTGCAACCTGCGCCAATGTGCTGCAAACATTGATCACCCAATCAAGCGCCATTCCAATGGTCAACGACTATTCAACGGTGACCAAACGCGCCTTGGATACTTACGACGGCATTCTCTCGGCCATTGGGACTGCATCTTCCACCACGATCAACAATTTGTTTGCCACTTCTGCCACCAACACCCTTTCTGCGCAGCTCAAAATGGTGGCCAGACTCATCGAGCAGCAGGCCGTGTTGGGCATTAAGCGGCAAGTCTTTATGGTGGGCATGGGCGGCTTCGATTTGCACGATTTTTTGCCCAGCCAACATCCGGCCTTACTGCAAAAATTAAGTTCCGCCATGAAGGAATTTGACGATGCCATGATTTCTTTGGGCAAAAGCAATCAGGTCACGACTTTCACAGCATCCGACTTCGGACGAACACTGGCCTCCAACGGCGATGGCTCCGACCATGGCTGGGGCAGTCACCATTTTGTGATGGGCGGCGCTGTCAATGGCGGCAAATATTTTGGAGTTGCGCCAGAAATTGGTTTAACCCATACCCAACAAGTTGGCAGCGGCAGGCTCTTGCCCTCTACCGCCATCGATCAGTTTGGTGCAGAAATGGCGGCATGGTTTGGCGTGAGTTCAAGCGACATCAAAACAGTGTTACCTAACGCCAGTCACTTTGACCTCAACAAGCTAGGTGTGTTTAAGTAATGCCGATAAAAAAATTCATCTTCATTTAAGTGCAACACACCATTCCCCTTTTTCCCCTGTCCCACGGTTTGTTTCCCGATGGCATGCTGCCACTTCAAATATTTGAAGTGCGCTACCTTCATCTGATCAAACAATGCCACCAGCAGCAACTGCCCTTTGGCGTTGCTTGGATTCAAGAAGGCAGCGAAGTGAAAGTGCCCGGTCAAGTGCCACTGCTTCACCCCATTGGATGCTTGGCGCACATCAGAGAATTTGAACAAGTTCAGCCAAATTTTTTTCGGGTGGTGTGCCAAGGCGGATTGCGCTTCAATTTGCACGATGTACAACCTGGCCCCTTAGGCGTGTGGCAAGGCAGCGTGAGTTATCTGCCGCAAGATCCTGAGCAGGAGGTGCCTGTTTCGTTGCAGGCGCAAGCAGATCGCTTGGGTAAAGTCATTGCGACCGCGCAACAAAAAGGTTTGATCGACAGACTGCCCATCTTTCCACCCTACCACCTAGACCAATGCGGCTGGTTGGCAAACCGCTACGCTGAAGCGCTGCCCATCAGAGCAGAGCTTAAGCTGCAGCTGCTGACAGAGCCCGACCCGCTCAAAAGGCTAGAAGCTGTGTCTCAACTGATTGAATAACCCATGCGCTCTCAAAAACTGTTTGCTTACACATTGCTGCTCATCAGCTTCGGGCTGAATGCCGCCACACTTCAAGGCAGAGTCGTGGGCGTGGCCGACGGCGACACCATCACGGTGCTGGATGCCACCAACACCAAACATAAAATTCGTTTGCAAGGCATCGACGCACCCGAAAAGGCGCAGGCTTTTGGGCAAAGGTCAAAGCAGTCTTTAAGCGACTTGGTTTTCAACAAGCAGGTGACTGTAGATTTTCATCAAAAAGACCAGTACGGCAGAACTTTGGGCAAGGTCCTGTTAGATGACAACGACATGTGCCTAGAGCAAATTAAGTTGGGCATGGCTTGGCACTACAAACAGTATGCGTCGGACCAACCCAAAGAAGACCGTGCGCTGTATGCCCAAACAGAGTTAGACGCCAAAGCAAAAAAGCTGGGACTTTGGAGTGACCCATCCCCAACGCCACCCTGGCAGTTTAGAAGGCAGCAGAAGCAATCAACGCGTTTTTAAACTGAAAGGAACTCCTCATGCTTGTAAGACTCTTGTATGTCAGCCAACCCGCTGGGCCCGTCACAACCACCATCACCACCCTGATTTTGGAAAAATCCAATACCCATAACAAAAAGGAAAACATCACGGGTGTTTTATGCCAAGGCTCTGGCTTGTGGATGCAAGTCTTGGAGGGCGAGAGATCCAAAGTCAATTTGCTTTACGCTCGAATCATGACCGATCGAAACCACCGAAATGTGGAGCTGCTGTCGATGGAAGAAATTACGCACAGACGCTTTGGCCAGTGGTCTATGGCGCTTGTCTATTTGTCCAAAGACGACCCCATGGTTCAGATGGCGCATCCAGAATTTGACCCCTACTCTGCTTCAGCCAAGGATGCTTTTTTTATTTTAGAGGAGCTGATCAAAACGGGCACCCCCATCGTCCCCGCTTGATCCGTATTTTTGTTGTAACGCCATAGGAGAGAACTTTAATTTGCTGAGTGAGGGTCAAACGATCCCATTTCAGGGGGTCAATTGACTCTCATTGACAAAGTGTATTAAAGTAAACGCGTGAAAATATTGTCAGATTTGCATTTACAAAAATTACAGGAGAAAAAACCATGTCAACTGTCCAAAGTTGCATTCAAAAAAAACCAAAGGCAGTTTTTTCTGTCAATTCACACGACTCGATTGAAGTTGCATTGAAACTGATGCGTGACAACCGCGTCAGGGCCATCTTGGTCATTGATGACGCTCAACTGGTGGGCATCGTTTCCCAAGGCGACTGCGCCATCAAGGTCTTGCTGCCCAAAAAAGATCCGCAGTTGACCGCTGTTTCTGAAGCCATGACATCCAACCCGCTAACGGTCAAACCAGAGAACACGCTTGATGAGTGCATGGCCATCATGGTTCACAAGCACATTCGGCATTTGCCTGTTGTCTCAAACAACAGTGTGATGGGCGTTATTTCTGTGGGCGATGTGGTTAAAAACATCATTGAGTCACAAGGCACGCACATCAAATTTTTAGAAACCTACATCAAAGGTCATGGTTCTTGACCTGTCACTTTTCAATGCTGTCGCCACAAGGTACTTAGATGATAGATATTTACAAATTAATAACCGGCATTGAAAAGTCAATTTTGGTCCTCATCGCCATTTTTACAATCTATGGCGTTGGGGCAGAGATGTATCAAGTGTTTTCTGCTGGCGTGGTCAAGTTGACCGATTTGTTGTTGATGTTTATTTATGCAGAAGTTTTGGGCATGGTGGCGGGCTTTTACAAGTACAGAAAAATCCCTATCACCATTCCTATCTTCATTGCCATCACGGCACTTTGCCGACTCATCATCTTGCAAGGCAAAGGTTTCAACACCATTGACTTGATCTACGAAAGCGGTGCCATTCTGCTGTTAGCACTTTCTGCACTGGTCATTCGCTGGAATCTCGTTAAGCTGATACGGCAAAAATCTGAGGTTGATTCAGCGGATGATGATTAACAAAAAACACGCTTCGATTTAAAGACTTAAAAGACCTGTTCTTTGGAGTGTCCAAATCATTCCCAAAACCGCAATGGTTAAAGACCCACCCACCACAATGACCCATCGGTAAAACAAAGTGTGCCTCAGCGCCCAAGCCAAGGGCAGAAACACCATCACAATTGCAATTTGGCCAAGCTCGACGCCTAAATTAAAACCACCCAGTGCAACCGCCAATTGGTCTGAAGGCAAACCCAGATCAATCAACACATTGGCAAAACCAAAGCCATGTACCAGGCCAAATACGAATGCAAGCTGCCATCGACGCAGGGCTGCCCATCCCAGCAAATTGTTCAAAGCGGCCGCAACCACCGACAAGGCAATCGCAGGCTCTATCAAGTCGGCTGAAGGTTCAAGCAATTTGAAGATGCTCATGCCCAGTGTGATGGAGTGTGCCAATGTAAATGCTGTGACCACAGTCAAAACGTCGTGCACGGAGGTTTTCACATTTTGAACCGCTGGCCACTGAATCACGCTCTGCCGGGTTGGCACCAAAAATGCCAATATCAAAAGGCTTAGCAGAAAAAGAATATGGTCAATGCCTATCCATATGTGCCAAACACCTTCAAGCAAATACCGCCCCAATACTTTCAGCCTTGAGCCATTGGCTTTGGTCAGTGTGGTTTCGGGGCGGTCAGGACTTAGGATGGCGCTGCTTTGAAAATCTGGTAAGTCAATTTTGACCAAGGCCCGATGTAAATTGTCTTGATCAAACATCAAGCCATATCGAAGGCTTAAACCTGCATCGCCCAGGTCTGTTGCGGTCAAGCAAGCCACAGACCACTCCGCGCTCAGGTATGTGCCGTCTGCATGGTTGGCGGCCAACAGGTTGAAATCTGCCAAGTCGCATTTTTGACCGGCTGTGCTGAGTTGAATGCCTTGCTCAAGCCAAGCTTTGAGTTCGGCTTTTTGGGCCAGTGTTTCGCCCCAAGTCAGCTTGCCATCGCTGTTTTGATCAAGGTCAACCACAAGGTCAACATCGCGCAAATTGACATCGGCACGCAGCACAATGGTTTGCTTGTTTGCACTCAGTGTGATGTAACTGTTGCTGCTAGAGTGAGCCTGCACACTGCCGCTTGAAATGGCCATGAGCAGGAAAATAAAGGCCCACAAATGACGGCCCATGTGTAAAATTTTTGAGCTCATGGCGTACTTGTCATTTGGCAGATTGAATGGCTTGAAGTTGAGTTTTCAAGCGCGCTTCTAATTCTTTAACCTGCGGATCTGTGTATTGGGTTTTCTCAAGCCATGCCAAGACAACTTGTGCCGCTTGGGGTTGATTCACTGCCAAAGCTGCTTTTAGAAAGAGGACCGCATCACGCGGCTCTTGCTGAATTTTCCAGTTGTCGATAGACAAACGCAGGCCCGCTGCCGGATCATTGGCATAGTCAATGAGGTAAATCATTTGAGGCCTTTCGATCAGAGACTCTTGTCGCAAGGACTGCGCCTTGAGCCTAGACTCAAGCAGCGCTGCAAGATCTTTTTCAGCAGGGTCTTTGAGCCCTTTGTAAGCCAAAATAGATTGCATCAACAGCGCATCCGTCGGTGCGGCAGATCCTGGCATTTGTTTAACCAAAAAATATTGCCCCTGCTGAACCCAAAGCTCTGCAAGCGACAATTTGATGATGTGAGACTTTGGCGTGATCTTTAATTGTTTTTGCCATGTAGCGACAGCCATGTCGGGCTGACCTGCCACCCTGTAGGCTTCGCCCAAGTGAAGGGCCAGCCATTCTTTGGAAGATGCACTTTGGAAATTGGGGGCGCTGCCCAAATCCTTGAGCCATTGAACAGCGGTTTGCGGTTTGCCCGTTCGATACAGCAAAATGGCGCGGTAAACCTTTGACTCGTCTTGGCCAAAAAGCCGGTCAATACTTTCACAGTCTTGTGAGGCCGCTACCAGATCCGTCGTCAGCAAGTGCATTGCAAATCGCCAGGACCAAAACTCTGCTTTGTTGGGGTTCAGGTCGATGGCTTTGTTGATGTCTACCAAGCCGCCCGCAAAGTCATGAAAGCCTTGCTTGACCAAGCCCCTCATGAAAAAAGCATCTGCGGGTAAATCTTCTTTTTTCCACCAGGGCAACATGGCGGCTTTTGCAGCGCCAAACCAGCGCAAATCACCTTCCGAGAGTCCCAGTTGAAAGACGGCTCTGGCGTATGCCAACGACACGCTTAAATCTTGGGGCTGAGCACGCCAAGCTTTTGTCATGTAAACGAACTCGCTGTTTTGAGCCGACTTGTCGCGAACAGTGGTCGTTAAGACAACTGCAGTGTCCGCCGGTAAAAATCTTGTTTGAGATTGGGCCGAGAACGATGTGACGAGCCCCAAAATGCAGACAAGGCAGGCCTTAAAAAATTTGAACATGGCTGGCCTTTGGCTTTTTCTCAAAATAGAAATGGAAGTCCGTACTGTATGTAGGCCCATTATTAAATACGCTAGGATGAAAATGTTATCAGTTTTGAGGGCTTGATAACTCTGGATTTAATCTTAAATTAATTTGAAAGAATGAACATGAAAACTTTAGCGACTGCACTCGTATCAGCATTGATGTTGGTCTCCACTGCATCCTTTGCAGGCAGCCACGGCGGCGGCAAAATGGACGACAAAAAAGATGAGAAAAAATTGGATTGCTCCAAAAAAGAAAATGAAAAAGCCAAAGAGTGCCAAAAGAAGTAATTCTTCGCATTCATCAAAAAAGCCAGTTGCATTCATTCAACGGGCTTTTTTTTACCAAGGCAAAGATTGCAATTCTTGAACTTTAGGCCGCCTGTAAATTTAAAAAGTTAGACAAGTCAAAAATTGAATTGGGTGCAAAAGGTATCGCTCTGGTAGGCAAGGGCTTGAAATTCATGGACATCGACTTTGTGGGCGCTGCACTGGTGGTGTCGGCAAATTGGGATACCAAACGCTCCAACGGATAGTCCTGAAGAAATTCTTTTTCAATTCGATCGGCATTGAGTGCAAGCAGATTGGTGGCTTGCGACTCTGGGGAAGCGTGAGTTTTGGAAGTCGTTGCACTGGGCTGGTTGAAGCACAACACAACATCCCAAACCGACAATTCGTGCAAGGGAATCAGGAGCTGATAGCCACCCCCAGGGCCACGGGTGGCGCGAATTAAGCCTTGCTCTCTACCTTCTTTCAAGATGCCTTCAATGTAGGACAAAGAAACCCCCGTCATGGATGCAAGTGCATCCGCAGTGATGGTTCTGTGGCTGGGGGTTTTGGCAATCAAGGTGATGACGTTTAAACCAAGGGTTGAGCGCTTGTTGAGCATCGTTATTCCTTTAAGTTCATGCAATTTATCACGAAAGCATATTTAAATTACTCAATTTTAAAAATATCCAATATAATTTACTCAAAATCTACTCAAAATACAAGCAATGACACAAAATATTGGACAAAAAAGCGGTTTTCACAAAATTGGGGCTGTGTCTAGCCTCAGTGGCGTACCTACCCCTACCCTTCGCGTTTGGGAGTTGAGGTATCAAACCTTTCAGCCCCTCAAAACGGAAAGCAAGCACCGATTGTTCACAGACGATGATGTTTTAAAGGCAACTTTGCTCAAACGACTGACCGAACAAGGCCACGCCATTAGCAACATTGCCAAGCTGAGCACCACAGATCTCAACAATTTGCTGCAACAGCAGCAAGAGACCCATCAAAGAAAAGCAAGGTCTGAATCACAAGGTCAATCTGTGTCTGTGGCGGTTGTGGGACTTGCGCTGGCCGCCCGAATTGAGTCTAAAAAATTCACCTTCAGTTTTAACAACCAAGCTGTCCGCATCACCGATATTTTTACCAACGTGGCCCAAGCCTTGGTGGCAAAGTTTCAAGAGAAATCACAAATTCTCCTGATCTACACCAACTCTTTGCACGCAGGCGTTCAGGTTGACATTCATCGCTTGGCCGAAATCAACCATGCCTTGCAAGTCATCGTGCTTTATAACTACGGTCAAGAGCCCATCATTGAAAGCATGAAACGTTGCGGCATGATTGTTCGCAGGGAACCCATCAGCGATTCTGAACTGGCCGATCTGATCAACTCAGTTCGCGTTGTGAATACTGAATCAGGCACCGCCGGTTTGACTTCGGGCATGCTCATCCCCCCCCGAAAATACGATGACATTGAACTCATGCGCGTGGCGGGCATCTCCACCAACGTTTTGTGCGAATGCCCCAAGCATGTGGCAGAAATTATCAAGCAACTGGCAAGTTTCGAGCAGTACAGCCGCGAATGCTTGAACAACTCAACGCAGGACGCACACCTTCACTCTTACCTCAGTACCGTCTCGGGTTCTGCCAGAGCACTTTTTGAATCGGCCCTTGAGATGGTGGCCAAACACGAAGGCATTGATTTGAACGGTTCAAAAATTTAAATGACCACTTCCATGAACAAGGATTTTTACGCGAATGGCCAAGTAGCGCTGATTACCGGCGGCAATATTGGCATAGGACGTGTGACGGCCATTGAACTTGCCAAAAAGGGGTACCAAGTTGTCATTGCCGGACGCTCGCTTGAGAGAACGCAACCGGTGTTAGACCATATCGCCTCGCTCTCGCTCGACAAGCCGGCCCTGTTTCTTCATTTAGATTTAGCCAGCCTTGCCTCCGTCAGAGCGTGCGCGCAAAAGTTTATTCAACTCAATTTGCCCTTGCACCTGCTGATTAACAATGCCGGTGTGGCGGGTTTGAGGGGCCTTACCCAAGATGGGTTTGAGATGACCTTCGGCATCAATCACTTGGGTCACTTTTTGCTAACCCAATTGCTGCTCGACAAACTGCAAACATCAGGCCCTTCTCGTGTGGTCACGGTGTCAAGCCGCGCTCACAAGCGTACTGCTGGTATTAATTGGAATGCCTTGCGCCAACCTACCCATTCGTGGACCGGCATTAACGAATACGCGGTTTCCAAACTGGCCAACTTACTTTTTAGCGCGGAACTCGCCAAGCGCGTTCAAGGCACTTCCGTATCCACATATTCTCTGCATCCTGGCGTGGTGGACACTGAGATCTGGCGCGCCCTGCCAGATTGGGCTCGGCCGTTGTTAAGGCTTCGTGGCTTTCTAACGCCAGAGCAAGGGGCATTGACTACTTTGCACTGCGCATTGCATGCACCTCAACAAGAGTCGGGCTTGTACTATGCAGACTCGCAGCCCAAGCAGCCCGCCGCCTTGGGCCAAAATTCTGAATTGGCTAAGGAGCTTTGGAAGCGCAGTGAAGCTTGGGTCAATCTGAATTGATTTTGATTTTTTAAGTCAAAAAATTTTGTAGGGGATTGACCCACCTTTTTAAAGATTGGTGAGATGGCTACAATGAATACGAACGCCACAGCGCACTTGCTGGGGTTGAGATTGTCAACAGCATCTTCATAGAAAGGCCAAACATATGTTTACCAAACACACACTCATTGCACTGTCAGCGTTCCTTGCTTTCTCTGCAGTGGCTGCAGATCCGGCAGTCAAAAAATCAGACAGCGGAATCTGTCATGACGCAAGCAGCAGTTCTTTTAACAATACCAAAAAATTCACGCCATTTAACAGCGTAGAAGAATGCTTGAAAAGTGGTGGCAAATTGCCAGTGGGTGCCAAGGAAGCTGCGCCTGCGGCAGACCCTGTCAAAAAATCTGACTCAGGCATATGCCACGACAAAAGCAGCCAACACTACGACAAAACAAAAAACTTCACGCCATACAAGTCAATGGACGAATGCGTGAAAAGTGGTGGCAAACCTCCAAAGAAGTAATCCTATATTCAGAGCCCTGATTATTAAATGGGGTCAAATAAATGTTCATCTGACCCCATTTATTTACCCCGTTTATTTTCTTCCAGCCTGTAAAAACGATCAGTGCACCAAGCTCATGCTTTGAGCTTTTGCGTTCGCATAGTGAGCCTTCCACACTGCTCATTGATGCGACATGACACACCACACCACCCGCGAATCCTGGCTGCTTGAAGCTGTTGAACTTCTGCGACCTGTCTTTTTGGCTAAAAAGCACATCATCCCCAACAACTGCCAAGTGTCTTGCGGTTTTGCAAGCACGGGCAGCAAGCATCACATTGGGCAATGTTGGTCACGCAAAAGTAGCGTGCATGTGGCCTGCCCCCTACCTGCCAAGCCATGCCAAAGTGATGGAACTAAGTCCGATAATTTCGATCACATGAACAAACAATAAAAAATCTTGAAAGATCTTAAAAGTTAGCAATTTAATTCTTTTTACGAGCAAAA
>Ga0136644_10000550_pt1 | contig 29867 bp, 27 predicted proteins | sample C_130820_EF_Meta_FD_94780 | JGI IMG/M metagenome (GOLD analysis project Ga0136644, IMG submission 94780) | Freshwater microbial communities from Lake Croche, Canada to study carbon cycling - C_130820_EF_MetaG (v2) (version 2) | ecosystem: Environmental > Aquatic > Freshwater > Lake | place...
ACGTCGTTGCGGCCCAGGTCGATGAGCATGACGTGCTCGGCCCGCTCCTTCGGGTCCGCGAGCAGCGACTCGGCAAGGCGGTCGTCCTGCTCGGGCGTCGCACCGCGCGGCCGCGTGCCCGCCAGCGGCCGGACCGTGATCTCTCCGTCCACCACGCGGACCATGATCTCCGGCGAACTGCCCACGAGCGTGACCGTCGGCGTCCGGAGATAGAACATGAAAGGGCTGGGATTGACCACGCGGAGCGTGCGGTAGAGTTCGAGCGGCGGGCCGGCGAAGGGGACGTCGATCCGGCGGCTGAGAACGACCTGAAAGACGTCGCCGGCGCGGATGTATTCGATGGCCCGTTCGACCGCCTCGACGAAGGCGTCCGGGGGAAACGTGGAGGTCGCGGTGCCGGCGGCGAGGGAGCGCGGTTCGGATCGGGGGCCGATGTCGGCCGGGGGGGGCCAATCGTGCGGCCGCGAGAGCTGCTCGATCGTGGCGTCGATCCGGCGGCACGCCTCCTGCCGGGACCGTTCGACGCCCGCGGGCGACGGGTCGTCGATCCGGGCGAGCACCACCACGTCGAGTGACTTCGTGACGTTGTCGAACACCACGAGTCGGTCGTAGAACGCGAAACTGACGTCGGGCAGGCCGAGGTCGTCCGGCGGGGCATCGGGAAGGTCTTCGACGTAGCGGACCGAGTCGTAGGCGGCGAAACCCACGGCACCGCTCGTGAACGGCGGCAGCTCCGGCAGACGAACGGGCTGGAACTCCGCCATCCTGCGCTGCAGTTCGGCGAGGGGGTCGGGGCTCTCGACGGTCTCCACGGAAGCGTCGCGCGTGACGCGCACGGTCGTCCCGTGCGCCTCGAACCGCATGAACGGATCGGCGCCGAGGAAACTGTAGCGACCGACCCTCTCCCCCCCGACCACGCTCTCGAACAGGCAGCCGCAGTCCCCCGCATCGATCCGCGCGAACGCCGAGAGCGGCGTGAGGCCGTCGGCGAAGAGTCGGCGGTAGACCGGCACGAGCCGTCCAGTTCGCGCGAGATCGGCGAATCGGTCTGCGTCGGGAAGGTGCGACATCGTGGTCGGGGCGTCCGTGGGAGTCACCGGCGGCCGGCAGCCCGGAGGAAACCACGCCGGCCCGGGGAGGCTCGCCAAGAGACTAGCCATCGGCGGGCGGGGCAACAATGACCGCGTGGCGTCGGCGGTGCCTGGCCGGAGACACGCTCCGCCCTGCCGGACTGCTATGATTCACCGGTACGCCGGATCCGGAGCGGCCGGATCCGGGTGCCTCGCCGTGTTCCTCCCCACGAGCGTCCGATGAAGTGTCAGCATTGCGACAAGCAGGCGGTGTTCCACATCACCGAACTGGAGAGCGGGGCCGTGCGGGAGCTGCATCTGTGCGAGGATCACGCCCGCAGCTACCTCAATCAGTCGGAGGCCGGCGGCGGGGAGGCGCCCGATGACGAGGCGGCACCCAAGCCGGCCGGAGGGCCGCTCGCCGTGGGGCAGACGGCGGACGAACTGGCGCTGCTCGATCAGCGGGCCTGCGACATGTGCGGCATCACGTTTTTCGAGTTCCGCAACCAGGGGAGGCTGGGCTGTCCGCACGACTACGTCCAGTTCGAGAAGGAACTGGAGCCCCTGATCGCCAACATTCACGGCGCCACCGAGCACACGGGCCGCCGGCCATCCCGTGGCACGAGCGGGTTGCCGGAGGGCACCGAGGAACTGACGGCCGTGATCGGGCTCCGGCAGCGGATGAAGGAGTCGATTTCCCGCGAGGACTACGAACAGGCCCGCGACCAGCGCGACGCCATCCGGTCCATCGAGGACCGTTGGCTGGGTGCGGGTCCCGCCGCAAAGGAGCACCCGTGAAGTTCGAATCGCTCACGCAATCGATCGGCGAGTGGCTGCGGGGCACGGGCCCCGAGTCCGACATCGTGATGAGCAGCCGCGTGCGTCTGGCCCGGAACGTGGCGCACTACCCCTTCGTCAGCCGGGCTTCGGAGCAGGATCGGTCGGAGGTGGAGCGGTTCCTGCGGGAGCGGATCGCCGGGACGCCGCTGGGCCAGGGACTCGAATACATCGACGTCGGCCGGCTCGAGGAGATCGACCGACAGCTGCTCGTCGAGCGCCAGTTGATCAGCCGCGAGCACGCGGAGGCCCAGGGCGCCCGCGGTGTGGCGATCGACCGCCTGGAGCAGGTCAGCCTGATGATCAACGAGGAGGACCACCTGCGGATCCAGTGCATGCACAGCGGGCTCGATCTCAAGGGGGCCTGGGAGCAGATTCGCGTCGTGGACGACCAGATCCAGACGGCCGTGCCGTACGCCTTCCATCCGCGGTGCGGCTACCTCACGGCCTGCCCCACGAACGTGGGCACGGGCATCCGCGTGAGCGTCATGCTCCACCTGCCGGCGCTCGTGATCACCCGGCAGATCGACAAGGTGTTTCGCAGCCTGCACAAGATCTCGCTCGCGGTCCGCGGGCTGTACGGCGAGGGGTCGCAGGCGATGGGCGACTTCTACCAGATCTCCAACCAGACCACCCTCGGTCGCACCGAGGAGCAGCTCGTCGAGCAGGTGGGCGACGTGGTGCCCGTGTTGATCGACTACGAGCGGCGGGCCCGCGCGTTCCTGGTGCGCGAGACCCAGCAGAACGTGCATGACCAGGTGAGCCGCGCCTATGGCATCCTGCGGACGGCGCAGACGATCAGCGCGGAGGAAACGATGCAACTGCTGTCGAGGGTTCGCATGGGCGTGCTTCTGGGGCTGATCGGCGACGTGAAGATCGCCGACATCAACTCGCTCCTCGTGCGGACGCAGCCCGCCCACCTGCAAAAGCTCCGGGGGATCGAGCTCGACACGAACGACCGCAACATCGAGCGGGCCCGCTACCTCCGCCAGCACTTCGAAGGCGGCGAGGGCTCGCGGGCCAGCGTGAACTGACTGTCCGTGGAAAACGCCATCCATGGCCTTTTCCACCTGGTCGACCGCGGGAAACGCCGAGGGTTTTCTCGGTCGACGGTCGTCGCTGCGGTGGTCAGGCGAGTTTCGACCGCAGGGCCTGCACGACGGGAGCGGGCACGAACTGCAGGAGGGCGTCGTCGTCCGCCAGCGGCGTGATCTGCTTCAGGAGCGAAGACGAGATGTGGCTGTACTGTGCGTCGGCCATGAGAAACACCGTTTCGACGGCGGGGTCGAGCTTGCGGTTGGCGAGCGTCATCGTGAACTCGGCCTCGATGTCGGTCAGCGAGCGGACGCCCCGCAGGAGCACGTGCGCGCCCTGGGCCTTCACGAAGGCGACCGACAGGCCGCTGAACAGCTCGACCCGCACGTTGGGAATGGAGGCCACCGAGGCGCGGACGAGGGCCACCCGCTCCTCGAGCGAAAACATCGGCTGCTTGTCGGGATTGATGCCCACGCCGACGACGATCGTCTCGAAAATCCGGGCGGCCCGCGCGATCACGTCGAGGTGCCCGAGCGTGATCGGGTCGAAGGATCCCGTGTAGACGGCGGTGCGGGAGGCGGAGTTCACGGCTGGCTTCGCGAGGCTGGGGCGACCGGGTTCAGGGGCACGGGCGGCCGGAAAATTCCCGCGGGTGGCGGGCGGCACCCGGTCGATTATGGTATGCGGACAGGAAACGGGCGAACGGCGGACACGAAACGCTGAGGGCTGCGGTGTCGAAAGGCATGCCGATCTTGGGACTCGTCCTCTCGGGACTGATTGGGATCCTGTTTCTGGCCGATCTCGCCGCTGCCTTCCCGTTTCAGCGGAAGAGCATCGCGTTGGACGTGTGCTTCGTCGCGGCCAGCGTGATCCTCACCTATCTGAGCTGGACGTTGCTGGCGAAGGCCCGGGGCTGAAACCCTCGTTCGTCGCCGCCGACCGCCGTCGGTCACGCGGCCTGCCGGAGGATCGAGCCGCTCTCCGGTTGCCCGCCCGACCGCAGCAGCTGCGGCAGGTCGCCGAGCCGAACCGCCCTCACGCCGGACCGCTGCCTGCCGATCCAGTGGACGAGCCGTTCCAAATCCAATTTGGCCTGCCGGTCGCCGATCGTGGCGGGATCGACGTGCACCACCGTCAGGCTGCCCGGAGCGAGACGTGGGCCTCCCAAGCCCGCCAGCATCCAGGCCATGGCGGGGCGCGGCGGGCGGGGCACGGTCTGAACTTCCCACAAGCCCCACACGACGCTCCGGCACTGCCAGCCCGCCGGCGGTGGACGCCGGCTGCTGCGGCCGGCCTGTGCGAAGCCGCCGACGGCCAGCGTCTGGATTCCATGCTCGACGAGCAGGGCGCGATGGTCGAGGCATGGCATGCCTGCGGCCACCGCGGAGGTCGGGCCGCCGGCGAGATCCCGGGCCGCGGCGAGTTCCCGGCGCAGTGCCGGACGGCAGGCCAGTTGCATCGCGTTGAGTTCGAGCGCGACCTCGTGCCCTGCCGCCCCGCCTGCGGCGTCGAGGGCCGCCGCCATCACGTCGCGGCGGCAGACCCACGTGACGGGGACATCGGCGAGCCCGGTGACGTCTTTGAACAGCGGGAAATCGGCCGCACGGACGTTCTTCGGCGTTCCGCAGCAGATCACCACCGTCGCAGGCGCACGATTCATCCGCATCGCCATCCCTCCCCCGTGATCGACTCTTGTGACCGTTATCGGCGGGAGTTGTCGTGCGGCTGCACCGCGACGGCCGAAGGCTGCCGCGGCAACGCGGCCGGTTCCGGCGACCTTGCCGGCTGCGCAACTCCCCCGTGGGCCGCCTCCCAGCCTGCGATCGCCTCGACGAGCCCGGCGTTCGTCGGCTCGGCGGCTTCGGCCGTGGGGGTGACGCCGGCGGCTCGGAGCGCCGCGGAGGTGATCGGGCTCAAGCTCGCCACCTTCCAGGTCCGCATCCGTTCACCAAGCAACCGGACCGCGGACTCGCCGATGAACGAACTCGTGACCGTGATCCAATCGACCCGCGCCCCGTCGATCGCGGCCAGCGTGTCCGGATCGATCGCCTCGACCGCGTGACTCGCGTAGGCGGCCGCCTCCACAACTTCGTGGCCGAGGTCTTCGAGCCCGCGCCGCATCACGTCGCGGCCGCGGTTCGCCCGCACGAGCAGGAACCTCCCGCGGCGCACGGTCCCTCCGAGGGCGGACACGATCCCTTCCGACCGGTTTTCCTCCGCCACGAGGTCGCACACGATTCCCTGATTCGCCACCTCGCGCGCCGTCGCCGGTCCGATCGCGGCGATGCGGGCGGTACCCACGCAGCGGATGTCACGCCCCGTACGGTGCAGTCGCTCGCAGAAGGCTCGCACGCCGTTGACGCTCGAGAACACGATCCAGTCGAACGTGTCGGCGGAGCGGATCGCCGCATCGATCGGCTCCCACGAATCGGGCGGGCCGATGCGGATCACCGGCAGTTGGACCGACGATCCGCCCTGGGCCGCGATCAGTGCCGCCAGGTCACCCCCCTGCCCCGCCGGCCGCGTGATCGCGATGGTGCGACCCTCGAGGCACCGGTGGACGGTGCCTGTCGGCGCGATCTGACCGGCGACATGCCCCACGATCACGATCGCGGGTGCGGGCCACCGGCAGCGATCGAACTCCGCGCTGCATCCGGCGAGCGTCGTGACGCACAGCCTCTGATCCGGCCACGAACAGCGGCTGATCACCGTCACCGGCGTGTCGCCCGATTTTCCGGCGGCAAGCAGGCTCTGCGACCAGGTGGCGATCTGCTCCACTCCCATGTAGATCACCAGCGTCCCCGGCAGCCTGGCCAGCGCCGCGAAGTCGAGCGAGGCATCCTTGTCGCAGGCCTCATGGCCCGTCAGAAGCGTGACGCTCGACGCCGCCGCGCGGCTCGTGAGCGGCACGCCTGCGGCGGCCGCCGCCGCGAGCGCGGCCGTCACGCCCGGCACGATTTCGAAGCCGATGCCGGCATCGCGGAGCGGCTGCTGCTCCTCGGACAACCGGGCGAAGACCGCCGGATCGCCCCCCTTGAGCCTGACGACGAGCCGGTGTCGCCGCGCCAGATCGACCAGCAGGCGACCGACGGCGACCCCCGCGTCTTCCTCGGCCGACCGGGGCCGCGGCGCCGGGATGCGGGCCGCACCGCCGCCGACGACGGTCAGCAGGGATTCGGGCACGAGGGCGTCGTGTACCACCACGTCGGCCTGCCGGAGGCACTCGGCCGCCCGGAGTGTGAGCAGGTCGGGCGCCCCGGGCCCGGCTCCGACGAAGACGACCCTCCCCGCGACTTCCGCAGGCGCGGATGCCGGGGCCGGAGGCTCGGTGTTTGAGGGTGGCAGCACGGTCACTACACTCAGAACTCGTTTTCCCCGCATCATACCCCGTGGAACCGTCGGTTCCGCCGGGGCTCCAGTGTCCGTCGCCAGCCGCCATGCCCAACGAGTCTCCCGCGGCCGCCTCGAATCCAGGGGGCGCGCCGGTGCCCCCGACGACGGCCCAACTCTCGCCTGCGGAGCGGTCGCGGCTGTCGCAGTGCTTCCAGCGGGGCACGCAGAACGCCACCACGAACCTCGACTACGCCGTCGAGATGTTTTCGCAGTGCGTTCTCGGCGATCCCGGGAACGCGGTCTACCTCCAGAGCCTGCTGACCGTGCTCCGGCGGAAGCATGGGGCCAAGAAGGGGGGCGGCCTGAGCGGCCTGTGGCCGATGACGAAAGCCGGCGGCCTGAAGAAGCTCGCCGAAAAGGCACAGTGGCGCGAGGTGCTCCGGCAGGGCGTCGATGCGTTGAAGGCCAGTCCCTCCGACCACCTCGTGCTTCTCGCGATGGCCGAAGCCTGTGGCCAATTGCAGCTGGCGGACGCCCAACGGGTGTACCTCAAGAGCGCCCTCGACACGGTGCCGGCGGACGCGGAGGTGAACCGCCAGTGCGCGAGATTCCTGGCGAATCATGGCGAGTTCGACCAGGCCATCGCCTGCTGGGTCCGCGTTGCCAACGTGAAGGGCCTGGCCGACGAGGCGCAGCGCGAGATCGCCCGCCTGCAGGTCGAGAAGACGATCGTGGCAGGGCATGGGATGACCGGCCGCGCCGCCCCCGGCGGCGCGAAGAGCCCCTCCGGCGGCGGCCAAACGGCGTCGCAGCCCGTCGATCAGATCACCGCGCTGCGCAAGGCGATCGCGGACAGGCCGGCGGAGATCGAGCCCTACCTCGAACTTGCAGACCTCCTGGAGCGGGATGCGGACGTGACCGAGGCCGAGGCGGTGCTGCTCGCGGCGCTGGCGGCGTCAGGCAACGACCTGAAGGTCCGCGAGCACGTCGAGGACAGGCAGTTGCGCTGGGCGCGTCACCGGGTGCACGTGGCCGAGCAGCGGGTGTTGGCCGAGGACACGCCGGCCCACCGGCAGACCCTCGACCGGCTGCGGTCGGCGCTGCTCAAGCACGAGGTGGAGATCTACTCGGCTCGTTGCGCCCGCTACCCCGAGAACCTGACCTGGCGGTATGAGTTGGCGATGCGGCTGAAGGCCGCCGGCAACCACTCGGAGGCGATCAGGCACTTTCAGGACGTCCTCCAGGATCCGCGTCGCAAGGGGGCCGTGTCGCTGGAACTCGGCGAGTGCTTCCAGAAGATCAAGCGCTACGAACTCGCGATGCAAAACTACGTCGTCGCCGTCGAAACGCTGACCGACCGCGAGATGGAACTCCGGAAGCGGGCCCTCTACCGGGCCGGCGTGCTGGCGGCGGGACTCGACGACAGGGATGCCGCCAAAAAATACCTCGGCACCCTGGCCGGACTCGACTTCGGTTACCGGGATGTCGCCCAGCGTCTGGACAAACTCGCCGCCGGGTAAGATAACCTACCCGACGACGTGCAGGTGCCCCCCGCCCGCATCCCCAGCCCATCGTTCTTCTCCACCCTGTTCGAGGATTCGGAATGCCCCATTCGGTCAGTGCCAAGAAGCGACTCCGCCAAAACCTCCGCGCTCGCGAGCGGAACCGCGCGGTCAAGTCTGAGATCAAGTCGGAATTGAAGAAGGTGCTGGCCGCGCTGACCAGTGGCGACGTCGCCGCTGCACGCGAGCACTTCAAACTCGTGGCCCGCAAGGCTGACCGGGCCGCCGCCAAGCGGACGATCCATCCGAACCGTGCCGCGCGTCTGAAGTCGCGGCTCTCGGCCCGCGTGAAGGCCGCCGCAGGCGGTCCGGCCGCGAAGGGCAAAACCGAGGCCTGATCAGCCCGACGGGCTCACGTCTCCCACACGATCCGCCTCGCATCGAAGACCGGGCCTTCGATGCAGGTGCGGCGGTAGTCCCAGGAGCCGTCCACGGCGTCTCGCACCCTCGCGACGCAGGTGAAGCAGATTCCGATGCCGCAGGCCATCGGTGCCTCCAGCGAGACGTGGCAGCCGATCGACCGATCGGCCGCCCAGCGCGACACGGCCGCCATCATGCCTTCGGGGCCGCAGCACGCCACGTGGGTTCCGCCGTCGCCCGTGATGTCAGGCAGTGAGTCGAGCAGATCGACGACGGTGCCGCGTCTTCCCTCCGAGCCGTCCAGCGTCGCCGTGTGAACGGCGATCCCGGCGGACCGAAAATCGTCGCTGGCGCCGAACATGGCGGCCGAGCGGGCCCCCCAGCAGAGCGTGACCCGTCCCGCGGACGCCGCGGGCGCGCCGCCGCCGTAGGAGGCCCCGCCGAGTCGTTCCCTGCCGAGGGCGAGGAGCGCCGTCTGGCCGATGCCTCCCGCCACGAGCACGAGATGGGAGGCGGCGGGAACGCCGGCGAAGCCGTTGCCGAGCGGCCCCCACAGGACGATCTCGTCGCCGGCGGCGACGTGCTGGAGGGCGGTGGTGAATTTTCCGTGCACGAGATACACGAAGTCGGCATGCCGGCGGCTTTGGGGCGGGCCGAGGGGGCGATCGTCGTCGGCCGACCGAAACGTGTCGTAGAAGGCCAGCGGTCGTGCGAGGAGCGGATCGTGACGGTCGGGCAGGCGGAGCATCGCGAACTGGCCCGGACGGGCCGCCGCGGCGAGCTCCGGGCATGCCAGCCGGATGCGCCACGTCCGCTCGGCGATCTGCCTGTTGAAGACCACGCGTGCCGCGAGGTACCGGGCCGCGTCGGCGAAGCAGGATGCGGTGGGCGTATTCATGGGTGTCGGGCGAGTGTCGGGGGCGGGCTGGCGGAGCGCCCCCGACGCATGCTGGCTAGCCGCGTTGCTTTCTCCAGGCGGAAGCCTTGCCAGGTCGCTTGCGGGGACGGGGCGCGGGCCGGGGCGGCCGGCTGCCGCGGTCTTCATCACGACCGCCGGGACGCTGCCGCGGCCCCGCACCCGGGCTCCGGGGCCCATCACCCTGCCTGCCGAATCGCCCCCTGCGTCCGTCGGGGCGTCGCTGGCCGGAGCGCGGGCCACGGGCCGCGGGCCGCTGCGCGACGTCGCCCACGTGAGCCAGGGCGTCGCGTCGCAACGCGTCGATCTCCGTCCACGTGAGCGGGCGATGCTGTCCCGGAAGCAGGCCGCCCAGCGAGAGCGGCCCGACCGCGACCCGTTTGAGTTGGTGCACCTTGTGGCCGAGCTGCGCGAGCATCCGACGGATCTCGCGGTTCTTCCCCTCGTCGAGCACCATTTCGAGCACCGCACTCTGCTTGTGCTGCGACTTCAGGTTCACGTGTTGTGCCCGGGCCGTGCCCTCGGCGAGCTGGATCCCGCGCCGCAGCCTGTCGAGCGTCTCCGGCGTCGGCACGCCCGCGACCTGCACGAGGTATTTTTTCTCCACGCCGTACCGGGGATGGGCGAGCAGGTTCGCCAGTTCGCCGTCGTTCGTCACGAGGATCAGCCCCTCGCTCATCCGGTCGAGTCGGCCGATCGCGAACAGCCGCTGCTCGCCCGGCACGAGATCCACGACCCGGGGACGGCCGGAGGGATCGTAGTTCGTGGTCACGACGCCCACGGGCTTGTTGAGCATGAAGACGACCCGCTTGGGGTCGGGGAGGCGTTCACCGTCCACACGGATCTCCTGCCGGCGGGGATCGACCCGTGTGCCGAGTTCCGTGACCACCTGCCGGTCCACCTCCACGCGGCCGGTCGTGATCAGTTCCTCGCAGTTGCGTCGGCTTCCGAGTCCGGCCGCGGCCAGCACCTTCTGGAGCCGCTCGCGGCCGTCGTCGGACAGTTCTCGGATCGAGGGGACGGAACGCGGGGCTCCGGGCCGCGCCGGGGCGGGCCGCCGCCGGGACGTGATGCGCGACGGCTTGTCGGACGGGCTCTGGGATGGCACGGCTGGGGATCCTCGGTGGAGGTGGGTCGGTCCATCCCGCGGGACGCGGAGGCCGATCCGGGGATCATACCCGGGCCGCCATGCCCGCGGGGTGGGTGAGCGAATGGAATGCCGGCGTCAGCGCACCGGCGACCACCACCGTGCGCGACGGACCTCCGGCACGGGCTCCAGGAAGTCTCGAGGCCGGGCGCCGTCCATGAGCGGCAGCCTGAGCTGCGACGGCGCGATGTCGTCCTGCAGATACGGGTCGAATCGCACGGCCTTTCGCCGCTGGTTGGCGGCCGGCCCCGGGTCGAGCCAGTCGGGCTTTCCGAGCGACGCGCAGCCGGCCGCGGTGGACACGAGCACGGCGGCGACGAAGAACCTCGGCAGCATGACCGGGACTCTAGGCCCGGGGCGTCCCCGGCTCCTAGGCCGGTTTCCCCGCCGGAAAATGGCCGGGCTGCGTGACGTCGGGGATCGTGACATGGAGCAGCCTGGCCTGCGAACCGTCGGCGGCCCGCACGCGCTGTCGTCCGATCGCCGCCGGAAGGATCAACGTGCGACCTCTGCCCGCCGGCGGCAGCGCCCAGTGGTCCTCGAGCATCAGGGAGCCCTCGAGGACTGCGAGCATGTGGCAGGCGTCGTCTCCCCCGCAGTCCCAGGAGCCGGATACCAGCACCTCGTCGAACACGAAAAAGTCGCCGGTCACCAGCCGTTTCACCGCCGGGTCCGGCGTCTCGATCGGCGCGACCGGCCGAACAGGTCCGAACCGCGTCACGGCCTCGACTCCCGCCTCGATGTGGAGCGTCCGGGGCCTGCCGTCGGGGCCCGTCCGGTTCCAGTCGAACAGGCGATAGGTGACGTCGCTCGACTGCTGGATCTCGGCCACGAGCAGCCCTGCACCGATTGCGTGGACGGTTCCGGCGGGAATGAAGATGCAGTCGCCCCGACGGGGCTCGAACGCGTGCAGCACGCTCGCGCAGGTTCCGCCGCGGATGGCGGCGGCAAGTTCAGCGCGGCCCACCCCCTCCCTCAGGCCGGCGAAGATCCGGCTGCCCGGCGACGCGTCGATCACGTACCAGGCCTCCGTCTTGCCGCGGTCGGGAGGCACGAGTCTGGCAGCCCGCTCGTCATCCGGGTGGACCTGCACCGACAGGTCGCGCGTCGCGTCGAGAAACTTGAACAGCAACGGAAACGCCGGTGCCGACGCGTGCCGTCCCAGCAGCTCGCGGCCCTGTCCGCGAACGAGCTCGCCGAGCGTCCTGCCGGCGAGCGGTCCTGCCGCGACGGTGCTCTGGTCAGGCCCCCGATCGACGACTTCCCACGACTCGGCGAAGTCGTCGCCGGGGGGAAGATCGCGGCCGAGGGCCGTCGCGAACCGGCGGCCACCCCACAGGTGGCGGCGGTAGACGGGAGTGAGGAACAACGGGTGCATCGTGGGTTGCCTCATCTCGGGGGGCCTCACGGCTGGGCGAATCCCTCGAGGATCCTCCCGATCCAGAAGCAGCACACGGCCGCGACGAGCATCACGAGCATCTGGCTGGGCAGCAGCCTCCCGCCGAGCTGCAGCACCACCGCGAACACGGGGAGGCCCAGCCCGATCAGTTGTCCCAGTCGCCCGATCACCCTCATGGCTCGCTCCTGACCTGGCCCGCGGATCGCCTGCGCCGCCGAGAGTGGCATCCTAACAACCGCCCGAAACCTCGTCGTGGCCGCGGGATCGGCGGGGGCGCTTGCCGGCGGCCGCGGGCCGGCAATACTGCCCCGGGACCGAATTCATTCCCGGCTACGCGAGGAGAAGCACACATGGGTCGGCACGGTGCGGTGACGTTCAAGGGCAATCCGCTCACGCTCGTGGGCGATGAGGTCAAGGTCGGCAGCCCCGCTCCCGATTTCGACCTCGCCTGCTACGAGAACGGCGGCATGCACCACATCCGCAAGGCCGATCTCCTCGGCAAGCCCGCGTTCATCAGCGTGGTGCCGTCGCTCGACACGCCGGTGTGCCAGGTGCAGACGAAGACGTTCAACAAGCGGCTGGCCGCGCTCGGCGACAAGGTCACGGCGCTCACCGTGAGCCTCGATCTCCCCTTCGCGATGAACCGCTTCTGCGGGGCCGAGGAGATCAAGTCGATGCGGAACGGCAGCGACTACATGGACCGGAGCTTCGGCACGCACTGGGGCGTGCTCATCGACGAGCTCAAGATCCTCGCCCGTGCGGTCTTCGTGCTCGATGCCCAGGGAATCGTCCGCTACGCCCAGGTCGTCACGGAAGTGGCGAGCGAACCCGACTACGACGCTGCGATCGCCGCGCTCGAGAAACTGGCGTAGTCGTAGTCTTCGGCGCAGAACAGTTTTGCACGTGGGCTGCGCCGAGGCCTGTCCCACGGTCACGCGGGGGCGGCGGCCCCTTCTCAGGCCTTGAGGAGCTGCTCGATCGACTTGCGGGCGGCGGAGAGGGCCTCGGGGAGTTTGTCCACGAGCTTGCCGCCGGCCTGGGCGAGGTCGGGCTTGCCGCCCCCCTTCCCGCCCACGATCGTCGCCGGATCCTTGATCCACGTGCCTGCCGACAGGCCGCGGGCCTCCAGTTCCCGGGAGATGCCCGCCACGAGCGTCACCTTGTCGGCCTCGCTCGAGCCGAGGAGCACGGCGATCGGGCTGGCCTTGCGGCGCAGCTGGTCGATGCACTGCCGCATCGCGGCGGCGTCGCTCCCCCTCGCATCGGCCACGACGATTCGTGTGCCACCGACGTCGCCGGCGTTGGCGATCAACTCTTCCACCGAGAGGGCGGCGGCCGGGGCGGCGCCCTTCGTCTTCTTGAGTTCCTTGAGCTCCCTGGCGACGGCGGCCAGCCGCGCGGGGAGTTCGCCCACCGGAACCTTGAGCGCCGCCGCCGACTCGGCGAGCACGCCCTCCGCCTGCCGCAGCCGCTCCACGGCCTTGAGGCCCGTCACGGCCGTGACGCGGCGGGTGCCGGCCGACACGCTCTCCTCGCCCATGATCTTCACCATGCCGATCTGGCCGGTGCTCGAGACGTGCGTGCCGCCACAGAGTTCGCGGCTCACGCCGTCCATCGTCACCATGCGCACCACGTCGGGATACTTTTCGCCGAAGAGCATCATGGCGCCGGCGTGCCTGGCCTCGGCGAGCGGCAGTAGGCGGGCGCCGACCGGCACGGCGGCGAGCGTGTGCTCGTTGACCATCGTCTCGATCTGCCGCAGGGTGTCGGCCCCCACGGCGCTCGTGTGCGAGAAGTCGAAGCGGAGCATGTCGGCATCCACCTTCGACCCCTGCTGCACGGCGTGCGACCCGAGGAAGTGCTGGAGCGCGGCGTGGATCAGGTGCGTGGCCGAGTGGGCGCGGCGGATCGCCGCCCGACGGCCCGCATCGACCCGCGCGTCCACCACCTGCCCCAGATCGAGTGCACCTTTCCGGAGGTGGCCGATGTGGAGCATGAAGCCACCCTCGCGCTGCGTATCGGTCACCTCGAAGCTCCCCCCCTGCCAGTCGAGCAGCCCCGTGTCGCCGACCTGGCCGCCCGACTCGCCGTAGAAACTCGTGCGGTCGAGCACCACGGTCACCGGCATCGCGTGGCCGACTTCCCGCAGGCTGTCGCACAGCCGGTCCTGCGCGATGATGCCGATCACCTTGCCCGTCGTCTCGAGCGTGTCGTATCCGACGAACTCGGAGCCGTGCATGGCCTTCTTGAGCGCGTCGAGCGGCCCCGACGTGAACACCTCGACGCGGCTGCCGGCGCCCGACCGCTGGCCGTGCGCCTCCATCGCCTCGCGGAAGCCGTTCCAGTCGAAGGCGCAGTTCCGCTCGGCGGCCAGCGTCTCGAGCAGTTCGGGCGGGAAGCCGTAGGTGGTGTAGAGTTCGGCCGCCTCGGTGCCGGCCACGAGGCCGGCACCCGACTTCTCGATCGCGGCGAACAGCTTCTCGATGCGGTCGAGGCCGCCGTCGATCGTCCCGAGGAAGGCCTCTTCCTCCCGCTTGATGACACCGGCCACCCGCTCCACGGTCTCGGCGAGTTCGGGGTACGGCTTCTTCATCAGGTCGGCGACGGTGCCCGGAAGCTTGTGGAGGAAGGCTTCGCGCATCCCCATCTGGCGGCCGTCGAGCACCGCGCGGCGCAGGAGCCGCTTGACGACGTATTTCTCCTCGTTGTTGCCCGGAAGCACGTTTTCGTGGATCGCGAACGTGCAGGCCCGCACGTGGTCGGCGATCCGCCGCATCCGACGGCCGTCGTCGTCGGCGGGCACGTAGCGCTTGCGGCACACCTCGGCCACCGCCTCGACGAGCGGGCGGAGAATGTCGATGTGGAAGTTCGAATCGACCCCTTGGAGCATCGCCGCGGTGCGCTCGAGGCCCATCCCGGTGTCGATGTTGCGGCTCGGCAACGGCCGGAGGTTGTCGGGCGGGGCGCCCACGCGGTTGAACTGCGTGAAAACGAGGTTCCAGATCTCCACGTCGCTGCCGTCGGGCATCCGGTAGAAGATCTCGCTGCACGGGCCGCAGACGCCGTCGGGGCCCTGCGTGGGGGCGCCGGCCGGCCAGAAGTTGTCGTCCTCGCCCATCCGCGTGATCTTCGCGGCCGGCACGCCGACCTCCTCGGCCCAGAGGCGGTAGGCCTCGTCGTCATCCTGGTAGACGGTGATGGAGAGCTTCTCGGGGGAGATGTTCAGCCAGTTCTTCGCCGTGAGGAACTCCCAGGCCCAATGGATCGCCTCGCGCTTGAAGTAGTCTCCGAAGCTGAAGTTGCCGAGCATCTCGAAGAACGTGTGGTGCCGGGCGGTGCGGCCCACGTTGTCGATGTCGCCCGTCCGCAGGCACTTCTGGCAGGTCGTGGCCCGGGTGAACTCGAGTTTGCACTTGCCGAGGAAGTGGTCCTTGAACTGGTTCATGCCGGCGGGCGTGAAGAGCACGGAGGGATCCCAGCGGGGCACGAGCACGTCGCTGGGGCGGCGGACGCAGCCCTTCGACTCGAAGAACGCCAGGTACGCTTCGCGGAGATCATCGGCCTTCATGTCACAATCGGCTCCCGGGCACACGGTGGACGAACGAGCGCGTACTATACACGCCCTCGGGTACCGGGGAGCATGGCAGTTCCCGGTTGACCGCCCGCTGCGTCCGCATCAAAAAGACTCCGCCCACGAGTGACCGCTTGGGTCGGCCACTCGTGGGCGGATGAATCACCGGGCGAGTGTCGTTTCGGCCTGCCCGCTACTCGTCGGCTCCGCCGGAAGCATCACCGTCGCCGCCGACGGCGCCCTCGACGGCGATCACGGCCTCCTTGCTGGCCAGGATCTTCTCCCGCAACTCCCGGGCGACGGCCGGGTTTTCCTTGAGGAACAGACGGGCCTTCTCCCGCCCCTGGCCGAGATGCGTCTCGCCGTAGCGCAGCCAGGTGCCGGTCTTGTCGACGAGCTTTGCGGCGATCGCGAGGTCGAGCAGGTCGCCCTCGATGCTGATGCCGTCGGCGTGCATCATGTCGAACTCGGCCACGCGGAAGGGCGGCGCCACCTTGTTCTTGACCACCTTCACGCGCACCCGCTGTCCGACGACGTCCTCGCCGTCCTTGAGGGCCCCGATCCGGCGGACGTCGACCCGGCACGACGCGTAAAACTTCAGCGCCTTGCCACCGGGCGTGGTCTCCGGGCTGCCGAACATCACGCCGATCTTCTCGCGGATCTGATTGATGAAGATCACCGTGGTCTTCGACTTCGCGATGGCGCCCGTGAGCTTGCGCATCGCCTGGCTCATGAGCCGGGCCTGCAGGCCGACGACCGCATCGCCGATCTCCCCCTCGAGCTCCTTCTGGGGCACGAGGGCCGCCACGGAATCGATGACGATCACGTCCACCGAGTTGCTCTTGATGAGCAGTTCGGCGATCTGCAGCGCCTCTTCGCCGCTCGTGGGCTGGCTGACGAGCAGATTTTCCAGTGAGATGCCGAGCTTCTTCGCCCAGCTCGGATCGAGCGCGTGCTCGGCGTCGATGAAGGCGGCGATGCCGCCCGCCCGCTGGGCCGAAGCCACCACGTGGAGCGCGAGCGTCGTCTTGCCCGACGACTCCGGTCCGAAGATCTCGATGATGCGGCCGCGGGGAAAACCCTTGCCGCCGAGCGCCAGGTCCACCGACAGGCTGCCCGACGAGATGCCCTCGATCGGTGCCTGGGCGTCGGATCCGAGGGGCATGATCGACCCCTCGCCGAACTCCTTCTCGATCTGGGCGAGCGTGTTCCGGAGGACGGGGTTGTCGTCCATGAACGAGGGGGTCGCCTTGCCGCCCCTCCGCTTCTCGGCCGCCGACTTCGCTTCTGCCTGCTTCTTTGCCATCCGTCCGTTCACTCCTGCCGTTGCCGTCACCATGGCGCTTGCCTCCCACGCTTCCCGGCACGTCGTCGGGGTGGTTGCTTCGCCACCATGAATCGAGCGATTTGCCGTGAAAACGAACACTGAACGTGAGTATAGTATCGGGTGCCGCCGGGGCTGGCAAGCAGAATTTTTTGCTTTTTGCGGCCCGTGGGCACTTCGTCCCGGCGGGACGGCGCCCGTGTCACTCGCCGATGATCGCCACCACGACTTCCCGGCCCATCACCTGCCGCTTGAGATGGACTTCCCTCGGCGCGCGCCGGCTCGGTGCTGGCCGTGCCCTCTCGCCGGACGTTCGCCTCGGCCCTCCAGGCCGAGGCTCACTGCGTGTCCGCTGCGCTTCGCCATCCTGGCTGCGCTTGCTCCCACAGCCCGCTCGAGGGCAGCGGCCAGCCCCGAGCCTTCCCATTTCGGTTGAGTGAGGAGCCTGAAGCCGGCGCTGCTTTCAGAAAGACAGCATCTGTCGGTATTCGGCGATGCGCCGGTCGAGGTCGCCGCGGTCGATGCCGGCGAGGCGGTCGAGGCTGAAGTCCTCAACCGTGAAGCTCGCCGTGATCACGCCGTAGGCGAGGGCTTCCTTCAGGGCCTGTGGGTCGAACCGACCGAGGCTCGCGAGGTGGCCCATCATGCCGCCGGCGAAACTGTCGCCGGCGCCGGTGGGGTCGAGGACCTGGGGCGTGGGGTAGGCGGGCATGACATACATCTCGTGCTCGCTGAAGAACATCGCCCCGTGCTCACCCTTCTTGATGACCACGAACTTCGGGCCCATCGCCCGCACGGCGTGGCCGGCTCGCACGAGATTCTCGTCCTCGGCGAGGAGCTTGGCCTCGGAGTCGTTGAGCACGAGGCCGTCGATCCGGCGGAGCAGTTCGCCGAGTTCGTCGCGCTGGATGTTGATCCACAGGTCCATGGTGTCGGCCACGGTGAGCTGCGCCCCCGGCACCTGGTCGAGCACCGACAGTTGCGTCGTCGGCGAGGAGTTGCCGAGGAACACGAACTTCGCCTCCTTGTGGCTGCCGTTGAGCTTCGGCTTGAACTCGCCGAACACGTTGAGGTGCACCTCGAGCGTCTCGCGGTCGTTCATGTTGGGGAGATAGCGGCCCCGCCAGCGGAACGTCTTGCCGCCGGGGATGACCTCGATCCCGGACGTGTCGATGCCGCGGGCGGCGAGGAACCGCGTGTGCTCCGCGGGCCAGTCTTCGCCCACCGTGCCGAGCATCTTCACGGGCGAGAAGAAGCTCGCGGCGTAGGAGAAAAAGACGCACGAGCCGCCGAGGACGTCGTCGCGGCGGGCGGTGGGGGTTTCGACACAGTCGAGCGCGACGCTTCCGACGACGAGCAGGGGCATGTGGGGTATCCAGGGAGAGGGGGGATCGGCGACATTATGAACGACGCACATTGAATGAGAAATCCCTTCCTGCCCCGGAGCCGCCGCCGATGCTTCGCCCCCTCACGTTCCTGGCCCTGGCCCTGCTGCCCGCGTTCCTCCGCGCCGACGAGTGGCCCCAGTGGATGGGCCCGCATCGGGACAACGAGTGGCGGGAGGACGGAGTCCTCGACGCGTTCCCTCAGGATGGGCCGCGGGTGCTGTGGCGGACGCCGATCGCGGGCGGCTACGCGGGGCCGGCCGTCGCGGGCGGCCGCGTGTTCGTGACCGACTACGTGACGGCCGCCGACGTGAAGGTGGCGAACTTCGAACGCAAGTCGTCCACCGGCACCGAACGCGTGCTCTGTCTCGACGAGGCGACGGGAAAGATCCTCTGGAAGCACGAGTATCCGGTCACCTACACGATCGCCTATCCGGCCGGGCCGCGGTGCACGCCGACGGTCGACGGCGACCGCGTCTACACGCTCGGCGCCGAGGGGGATCTGTTCTGCTTCGAGGCGGCGACCGGGAACATCCTCTGGTCACGCGACCTGAAAAAGGACTACGCCACGAAGGCTGCTCTCTGGGGCTGGGCGAGCCACCCGCTCGTCGACGGCGACAGGCTCGTCTGCATCGCCGGCACCGAAGCGGCTCATGCGATCGCCCTCGACACGCGCACGGGCAGGGAGATCTGGCGTGCCGGCAGGGCGCCGGAGCAGGGCTACGTGCCGCCGTCGATCATCGAGGCGGCGGGCGTGCGGCAGCTCGTGCTCGCGAAGCCCGACGGCGTGTACGCCGTGGTGCCCGAGACCGGCAAGCTCCTCTGGGAGACGGCCTACGGCGCCGACAACGGCTCGATCATCATGACGCCCGTGCGGATCGGCGAGCATCTCTACATCGGCGGCTATCAGAACAAGAACCTGCTCCTCAAGCTGAAGTCCGACGTGCCCGGGGTCGAGGTCGTGTGGCGGAACAAGCCCAAGCAGGGGATCTCGGCGGTGAACGTGCAGCCGTTCGTGGCCGACGGCCTCGTGTACGGCTTTCACGAAAGCGGCGAACTGCGGGCGATGAGGGTTCCGGACGGCGACTTCGCGTGGCGCGGCGGCGGCCCCCTGGGCGAGCGGCCGCAGGGCTCGGGCACCGCGTTCATCACCCGGCATCGGGACCGCTTCTTCCTGTTCACCGAGACCGGCGACCTCGTGATCGCCAAACTCTCCCCTGCCGGCTACGAGGAACGCTCCCGGGCCCATCTGCTCGAGCCGACGAACAATGCGTTCGGTCGGCCCGTCGTCTGGTGCCAGCCGGCCTATGCCAACCGGGCGGCCGTGGTGCGGAACGACGCCGAGATCATCCGCGTGTCGCTCGCGAAGTGAGCCGGCGCCTGCCGGCCGCGGCCGCGATCAGGACACCCCCGACGGCGGTCGCCCAGGCCGCCGGCTCCGGGACGATCACCGCCTTCCAGGCGAGGCCGTAGGTTTCGGCGGTCACGGGCGTCGCACCGATGTCGTAGACCATGCTCGGCAGCGACACGCGCAGGCCGTAGAGCCCCGCGTGCGGGAGCATGAACCGGAGGAACTCCTCGTTGTTGTAGGTGCTCGCCGACTCGGCCACGAGCGCGTCGAACGACCCGTTGACGACGCTCCATACCTGGAGGTCGAGGTTCGCGAACGCGGATCGTGCGCCGGTGTCGGTGGCGCTGGTGAACGTGCCGTCGGTGAACCAGTCGAGCGCCACCTGCAGCTCGGTGGGGGCGGAGAGCGACGCGGAGAACGTGTAGTCGGTGTGGCCGCCGAGGCCGAGCGAGCCGAGATCCCAGCCGTTGGTGCCGATCGAGCCGCCGCCGGTGCCCGGAACGTCCACCGTGGCCCCGTTGACGTAGGTCAGGCCCGCGCTCGCGAGGTCGAGCGAACCCGCCCCCGTCGCCCAGTCGAGCGCCTGCGTGGTGCGCACCACACCGCCCGTCAGCGACTGCCCGTTGTTCCAGCCGTCGGTCCGCGCGGACGTCGCCATCAGGACGGCCTTCACCACCCGCGCGTCGAAGGCCGTGTCGGGGACGAGCCAGATGCCCTTCGCCGCGTCCTTCATGAGCGCGACGCCGCCGGCGACGGTGGGCGCCGCGAAACTCGTGCCGTCCATGTTGGTGAGATACCGATCGGTGGGCGACGGATTCTGCGTCAGGTTCGTGAGCGGCTTCAGGCCGCCCGTGGGGCCGAGGTAGGCCGCGAGGAAATCCTGCTCGCCGGGGGCGGCGAGGTCCACGGCGGCCCGCACTCCCGCCACGGTCGCGTTGGTCGCGGGGTTGTAGAAGTCGACGGCACCCCGCGACGAGAAGTCGGATGGCGTGCGGAAGTTCGTGCCGCCGACGCTGCCCACCGTGATGCCGTTGTAGACCGCGCCGGGGGCCCCGACGGGGGAGGTGTCGCTGTTGCCCGCCGCGGCGACGAACGTCACGTTCGGGTGCTCGAACGCGAGGGCATCGACCGCGACGCACTCCGGCGCGACGGCCGCCGGATCGTCGAAGCCGAAACTGCTGTTGATGACGTCGCAGGCGGTGCCGCTGATCCCCTGGAAGAACTGCCGGTAGACGGGGATCGTCGAGGCGGGCGTCGTGTCGAACGAGCCGATGCTCGTGGTGCTCGTCGAGAACGCCGTCGCGATCGCCCCCGACCAGAGCCGCGCCCGTGGGGCCATCCCCATGCCGACGTACGAATAGCCGGCGGGGACCGTTCCCGAGGCGGCCACGTAGCCCGTGCCCGCGAGCACGTGCCCCACCATCGTGGCGTGAAAGTCGTACTCGCCCGCGACGCCCGTGCCCGCCACCTTCCGCTCGACCGCCGGGCCGAGGCCGAGGCCGGAACGGTTGAACACCTCGTGGCCGTCCCAGACATATCCCGCCTCGACGTTGCCGATGACCGTCGAGCCGCCGAAGAAACCGGCATTGTAGAAGATGTCCGCGCCGACGTTGCCGTTGACCCACGAAAACGGCCCCGTCGGATATGGCCCGGCGACGTACTGTCCACGGGCGAGGCTCGTGGTCCCCTCGCCGCGGCAGGCGGCGGGCAGGCAGAAGGATCCGGCCAGAACCGCGGCGAGCGTCATCGCTGCGAACCGCCACCACGGACCGCCTCGCCATCGGCAGACCGGTTCCGCTCTTTGGATGGCCTTCATGAGCGGATTCCGCGGATCAACCTGCCCCACCACAGACTCTAGCTCAGCCCTGGCGACCTGCCAAGAAACGGGTCGCCGCGGCAGGAGCAGGTGCAGCCGGCGAAAGGCCCGGGACGGGCGTTTTCTAGCCCGACAAAGGCAGTGCCCGGCCCAGCCGGGCGAGCGATGCGTCGCGGCCGAGGATGGCCAGGCAGTCGTAGAGCCCGGGGCCCACGCTCTTGCCCGTCACCGCCACGCGGATCGGGTGGATGAGGTCGCCGATCTTGAGGCCCGCCCCCTCGACCACCGCCTTGCAGGCGGCTTCGAGTTCGGGCGGTGCGAAGGGTTCGACGTCGCGCAGCACACCGATCGCCCGCTCCAGGAGCGCCCGCACGCCCGGCTTCGCGAGCCGCTGCTTCACGGCCGCCTCGTCCATCGGCGGTTCGTCCACGAGGAAGAAGTCGGCATAGCCGAGAATGTCGCCTGCCACCTTGAGCCGGTCGCCTGACGCCTCGATCACCTTCCGCACCGTCGCCACCGCATCCTCCGCCGGCGGGTCGGCCACGAGCTTCGCCTTCACGAGAAAGGGCAGCATCAGGGCGAGCTTCTCGTCGGTCGTGAGTCGCCCCATGTAGTGGTCCTGCACGGCCCACAGCTTCTTGGGGTCGAAGCTCGCCGGCGACGAGTTGATCCGCTCGAGCGTGAAGTGCCGCACGAGTTCGTCGCGGGAGAAGAATTCCGTCTTGTCGTCGAGCGACCAGCCGAGGAGGGCCATGTAATTGTCGATCGCCCAGGGGAGGTAGCCCACCTCCCTGTAGAAATCGACGATCACGGGGTTGAACGTGTCGGCCTCGGCCACGACGCCGATCCGCTCGGCGATCCTCTGCCCGTGCTCCATGACCTGCTTGAAGTCGTGGTTCTTGAGGTACTGCGCGAGCTTCCGCTTCGAGAGCTTCGTGCGGCTCCCCGGCTCGGCCACGAGCGGGAGGTGGGCGTAGGCCGGCAGCGGATACCCGAGCGACGTGGCGATGAACGCCTGCCGGGGCGTGTTCGAGAGGTGCTCCTCGGCGCGGATCACGTGCGTGATCGCGAAATCATGGTCGTCCACCACGCTCGCGAGGTGGTAGAGACAGGAACCGTCGGCCCGCTGGATCACGTGGTCCTGTTCCCGCTCCCAGGCGAACTCGACGCGGCCGCGCACGGCGTCGTCGATCACGAGCGATCCCTCGCGGGGCATCCTCAGCCGCACCACGCTCGTGCGGCCCTCGGTGGCGAACCGGGCGGCCGCGGCGTCGTCGAACGCAGCGAACCTCCGGCTGTAGAGATACGGTTTTCCCGCGGCCTGGGCCGCCTTGCGCTCCTCGTCGAGTTCCTCCGGTTTCGCGAAGTCGCGGTAGGCGTGGCCCGACGCGAGCAGCCGTTCGACGGCGGCCTTGTGGCCGGCCGCCCGCTGCGACTGGAAGTAGGGCGCGTGCGGGCCGCCCACGCCGGGGCCCTCGTCCCAGTCGATCCCGAGCCAGCGGAGCCCGTCGAGGATCGGCTGGAGCGCCTGGTCGACGTTGCGTTCGGCGTCGGTGTCGTCGATCCGGAGGAGAAAAGAGCCCCCGTGCCGACGGGCGAAGAGCCAGTTGAACAGCGCCGTGCGGACGCCGCCGATGTGGAGGTAGCCGGTGGGGCTCGGCGCGAACCGGGTGCGGACGGTCATGCGGGGCGCGGCTGGATGGAGACGGCTCACGCGGCCCGGCTCATCCGGGCCAGTTTCCTGAGCCGCTTGCGTTCGGCCTTCGAGAGGTGCCGCGTGTGCCGGTCGTCCTCGAACTCCGACCCGTCAGTGTAGTCGGTGCCGTCGGCGGTGTCGGCGGGCCATTCGTCCGCCCGGCTGGCGTCGTCGCCGGTCGCGGCGTCGGACGCGCTCGGGGCGGCACGCTCGACCGGCGCCTGCGGCTTCGCCTTTCCGCCCTTCACCGCGGTGGTCGTCTCGCCGCGCGCCTCGCGGATCACCGACCGAGCCGCCGCGATCATCGCGATCGTGATCAGGCCGCACCCTGCCGTCCACGCGGCCGGGGCGATTCCGGGATGCAGGCCCGCTGTCGGCCCGGCCCACGTCGCCGCGACGCACGCCGCCCATGCGGCGAGGCCGCCCGTCAGCCACAGCGCCGTGGCCATCCGCTCGTACAGCGGCAGCACGGCCCACAGCGAGAAGCCCGCCAGCAGCGTGGCCGAGAACGCGACCCACCATCCGAGCCCGGCCGGGCCGAACGTGATCCCGGTCGCTTCCGCCAGCAGCGTGCCCGCCAGGCGGCCGATCGGAACCTGGGTCGCGCACGAGGCGACGAGCAGCAGGCATCCCAGTCCGCCCCAGGCGCGGTGACGACCCTGCACGCCGTCGCGGCGATGCACGCGGATCGAGCGCACCACGAACGCCAGGACGGCGCCGGTGACGAGCAGCATGTGCGACAGCCAGCCGACGAGCGACAGTGCCCCCCGCGGATCGACGCAGGCGCGGACGGTCGCGATCGACCGCGCGAACCTCGGGCCGACGCCGCGCTCGACCGCGGCCAGCGCCGGTTCGTACAGACCTGCCGCGAGGACGGCCGTCAGGCCGAGCACGATCACCGCGACGCAGGCGGCGAAGCCGGCGAGCCGGGTCGGCACCAACGTCGCGATCGCCGCCTGGCGTTCCGGAAGCGCGGCAGGGGCGTATTCAGCCGGCTTGCGGCTTTGCGGCGGGGTCTGCCGCGATGCGGGTGAAGACCCGCGCGATCGAAACAGGCCACGGCGGCGACGCTCCCCGCCCTGCGGGATTGCTGACGAAGACATGCGATTCCGGGCCCGTCCCTGGACCCGACTCCGGCTCGTGTGACTCGGGTCGGGGAACGCCCCGGCATCCTGCCTGGAACCCCGACCCTCTTCGGGAATCGACCGGCGGCGGCGGAGAGATTCAGCCGCGGTCCGCGCCTGCGGCCAACGCATACGCGTGGCATCGCCGGCAAGGTCGCCGGGTGGCCAGCCGCCCCTACAACCCGAATGTCCGTGGCGTTTGCCGCCCCCAGCCGCGCGCGATACGCTGTGCCGTCCACGTCGCTCGAGGGCGTGCCCACCCATCATCCGCTGCCGGTCGATACCGGACGTCTCTGGAGAACATCGCCATGGCCTACACGCTTCCCCCCCTCCCCTACGCCTTCGACGCCCTCGAGCCGTTCATCGACGCCCGCACGATGGAGATCCACCACGACAAGCACCACGCGGCCTACGTGACGAACGTCAACAAGGCGCTCGAGGGCAATCCGCTCGGCGACCTGCCGGTGGAGAAGCTGATCGCCGACCTCGAGAAGGTGCCGGAGGGCATCCGCACCGCGGTCAGGAACAACGGCGGAGGCCATGCCAACCACACGATGTTCTGGGAGACGATCGGAAAGGGGAAGGGCGGCGAACCGGCCGGCCATCTCGCCGAGGCGGTGAGGAGCGTGTTCGGTGGGTTCGACAAGTTCAAGGAACTGTTCACCGACGCGGCCATGAAGCGGTTCGGCAGCGGGTGGGCCTGGCTGTCGCTCGATCCGCAGGGCAAGCTCCTGGTCGAGAGCACCGCGAACCAGGACAGTCCGATCATGCACGGCAACACGCCCCTGCTCGGGATCGACGTCTGGGAGCACGCCTACTACCTGCTCTACCAGAACCGGCGGGCCGACTACGTGAACGCGTTCTACAACGTCGTCGACTGGGATGCGGTCGGCAAGCGGTTCGCCGCGGCCCGGAAGTAACCCGCGTTCCCCAGATCGCCCATCCGCCGGCGCGGGCCTCGGGCCCGTGCCGGCTTTTTTTGCGCGCTTGGCGTTGACGGTGCGGCGTGCAGCCGCTTATTTCCCTCGCCACGGTGGGACCGCCCGGCGGAGGGTTCGCACCACGCACCTGCTTCGGCAACGCTCTGGAGACGTTCGTCATGGCCACGCCCGCTGTCCCGGTTCCGCAGAATTCCCGATCCCGCGTCGGGTGGCCGATCATGGCCGTCGTCGCGGCGGCGCTTGCCGGCGGGACCGCAGGCTGCCGGAGCGGGGCGTCCGCCATGTCCGCTCCTTCCTGGTGGTCGTTCAGCGGCAAGACGCCCGATGCCGACAAACTCTCCGCCGCCCCGCCGTTCGCCGGGGACGTGAAGAAGCCTTCCGAGTCCGCCACGCCCTACCCCACGACGAGCACGCCCAACGCCTATTCCATGGCCGACGCCACCGGGGGGCAGTCGCCCGCTGCCTCTGCCGCCGGGGTGCCGACCGCCCCTGCCGCGGAGCCGTCGACGATCACCTACGGAACCCGTCCCGCGCTGCCTCCGGCGCCGGCAACGCCGTCGGGAACGGTGACGCCACCGCCGCCACCCGCGTATGCGTCGGTGGCCCCGCCACCGGCAGCATCACAGCCGGCAGGATCGCAGATTGCTCCCCAGGTCGGCCCGTACGCGGGCCTTGCGAACGCGTCGCCTTCCGCCGCCGCGGCCGGCACCGCACCTCCGCCCACTGCCGCCTCTCCAGCAGTGCCTTTCGCCACGGCCCCCGTCACCACGCCGGCCTCCGCAGCCGGGTTTCCGGCGACGGCCGGATATGAGCCCGCGCCCTCGAGCCGGTTCGCCGATTCGACGAGCGTTGCGGCAGCGGGCAGCCCGCCGGCATACCCGCCGGCGGCGCCCGTCGCGACGGAACCATTGATGCCGCCCACCCGCTACGCGAGCGCGTCGGGCAGTCGATTCGGCGGCGCGATACCGGGCGGGCAGCCGCCCGCCATGGCGAGTACGGTCGATTCAGCCGCGGCGGCCAGCGGCATGGCACCGCCTCCGCAGGCCGTTCCGCCCGCCGCTCCAACGCTGCCTGCGGCTCCGCCGCCGCTGCCGGGAGCACCTCCGCTGCCAGGAGCGCCTCCGCTGCCGGCACCGCCGGTCAATGCGCCGCCGCGGCGACCCGATCCAGGGTATCGGCCCGGGGGCACGTCGAGTTATCGCCCGACCCGCGCCATCCTCGTCGATACCGCCCCCGCCACTCAGACGGCCGTGCAGCCCGCGGCGTTCGAGGAGGACGTGCCCGTCGGTCGCTAGACCGCATCTCGGATGGTGTCCGAGTACCATGCCATGGACATGGCGTGGATGCGGACGATCAGCGTGCTGGCGTGGGGCGTGACCGCAGTGCGGATGTACGCCGCCGCACCGGAGGAGATGTCGAGGCTGCAGGTCGAGTGCCGAGGTTCACTCGCGTTGCCCGACACCATCGAAGACGCCGGTGGATCCGCCATTCCGCTGACGGGGCTCAGCGGCGTCACATGGCTCGGCGCGGACCGATACGCGGCGGTCATGGACAACAGCCGGTTCGTCCTGCGGTTTCGGCTCGTCCTCGCAGCCGACGGCGCGGGACGGTCGATCTCCGACCTCGAGCTCGTGACGCTCGCGGCGCGGCACGACTACGAGGACATCGCGTGCCGGACCGGCGCCGCTGCGGACGTCTACCTGTGCGAGGAGGACACGCCGGCCATCCGTTTCTTTCGGCTCACCGACGGCGTGGAACGCGGCTCGCTTCCGCTGCCGGCGGCGTTCCGCAACCGCCGACCGAATCGCGGCCCCGAAGCGATCGCCCTCGATCCCGACGGCCGGCATCTCTGGACCGCGAACGAGGAGGCGCTCGCCACCGACGGCCCCGCCGCCGCCGCACGACACGGCACGGTCGTGCGTCTGGTCCGGTTGCCGATCGTCGCCGGGCGGCCAACCTCCCAGATCGCGTACGAGGTCGATCCGCCCCACGAATTCGTGCGGCTGGCGGGCGGCACGCCGCTGTCGGGCGTCGTGGCGCTCGTCGCGCTCGGTCAGGGGCGGTTGCTGGTGTTGGAACGCAGTGCGGGGCCGGGGCTGCCTCCGTTCACGAGCCGCCTGTTCCTCGTCGATGCCACCGCCGCCGCCGACGTGTCGTCGATCGAACGCGGTCTGTCGGAGCACCGCGAAGCCCTGGTTCCCAAGACGCTGCTCTGGTCCGACTCGCTGGGACTCAACCTGGAGGGGCTGTGCCGCGGACCCCCGCTCGGCGCCGACCGCCAGGCACTCGTCGGAATCTCCGACAACGGCGGGCTCGGGACGCCGACCCAGGTGACGACGTTCGAGGTGACCGCCGTCACCAGCCCATGACCATGTTCGACTCGATGACCTTGCGGGCCCGGTCGAGATCGTCGCCGGTCTCGTGCATGTAGAGCCGGATGGCGTGGAGTTTGTCACCGGCTGCCCGCGCGAGGCACTCCCGCGCCGTATGGCAGGGATCGGCCCGCGAGGTCGTCAGCCCGAGGGCCGACTTGGAGATCACCCACGTGTCGCGGGGCCGCCGCGTCATGCGGACCACCTTCTCGCCCGGGTAGGCCTCCTCCACGACGGCCGCTGCAGCCTGCTCGTCGGCCGCCCACGAGATGATGATGTGGGCTTCCGTCTCGATCTCGAAGAGCGGCATGGTGCGGGCTCCGGAGGACTCGTTCCGGGACTGACGGCAGAAACTACGCCAGCCGGCCCGGCCCGTCAATTGTTCGGCCCCCGCTTCCGCGGCTACGATTGGATTCGGCCGCGGGCAAGGGGCCCGCGACCGCGAGGAACGATCGATGCGCTACGACCGCGACGGGTTCCCGATCCCGCCCGGCTTCGACGTCGAAGCGCCGCCGCCGACACGCGCCGCCGCGCCGCGGTCGCCGGGCAATCCACCGCGACGTTCCAGCAAGCGGATGGCGCTGGCCGCGGCCGCGCTCGCCATCCTTGCGGCGATCGCCATGCCGGACGCGCTGCGGTTCGTCCGCCATCTGGTGGTGAACTGGTCGCTCGAGCGGGCGGCCGCCCGCGAGGCCCGCAACGACATCGACGGGGCGGTCGCCGAACTCGGCCGCGCCCTGCAGTGGCACGGCCCGGATTCGGAGTTGCTCTGTTCCCGGGCCCTGCTCCGGCTCGAAAACCAGGACGCCGCCGGGGCGCTCGCCGACGCCGATGCGGCCGCCTCGGAGGCCCCGCTTTCGCCGCAGCCGCTCCGGGTGCGGGCCCTGGTCCGCGTGGTGCTCGCCGACGCCGACGCGGCGCTCGCCGACGCGGAGCGGGTCGTCTCGCTGGCGGCGCCCGGCGACCCGGACGCGCTCAACTTCCGCGCCTACGTCAGGGCGCTCGTGGGACGCGATCTGCCCGACGCGCTCGCCGACATCGACGCCGCCATCACCGCCGTCGGCGAGGCCTCCCCGGAGCTCCTCGACACGCGTGGCTTCGTCCTGTTTCTCGCGGGCCGCACGCAGGAGGCGATCGACCAGTTGAACCTCGCGATCGACGGCATGCAGCAGCACCGCCGCCAGCTCGTGCTGCTCGCGGGCCGTCTCGACCGCGACGAACTCGCCAGGCGGATGAGAACGCTCGACCACGGACTGGCGGTGATGCACCACCACCGCGGCCTCGCCTGCGAGAAAGCCGGCCTCCTCGAGCAGGCGAAGCAGGACTTCGACCTGGCGAGGAAAAAAGGCTTCGACCCCACGCGCGGCATCATGTGACGCGGCCAAATCGCGCCGCCCTTCCGACCGGTCCTGAGCGCGATATACTGGCGGCACGCGAGGCGAAGTCCCGGCGGCGATGTCACTCGGCATGGCTCACGGGGGTGTAGCTCAGTTGGTTAGAGCGCCAGCCTGTCACGTTGGAGGCCGCGGGTTCGAGTCCCGTCACCCTCGCTTTTCCGCCCGCGTCCCGCCCCTCCCTCCGCCTCCCGCCGGTGCGTCGAACTGCGGTCATCACGGGTGCGGCGAGCGGCCTCGGCGCCGCGCTCGTCCGCGTTCTGGCGTCCGAAGGCTGGCGGCTGGCCGTCGTCGATCTCCCGGCCCGCCGCACCGGCCTCGAGGAGGCGGTGGCCGGTGCCGACGCGACGATCGATCCGTTCGACGTCCGTGACGCCGATGCATGGGCCGGGCTGCGCGAACGCCTCCGCGCTGCCTGGCCCCGGCTCGACCTCGTCGTGAACGCGGCCGGAGTCGGGGCCACCGCGACCGTCGGCCTCCTCCCGGAGTCGCACTGGAGGCGCGTGATCGACACGAATCTCGTCGGCACGGCGCTCGGCTGCGAGACCTTCCTGCCGTGGCTGCGCGAGCACCCCGGCGGATCGCGGGTCGTGAACGTGGCCTCGATCGCGGGGTTGCTCGGCGTCCCGTCGATGGCCGCCTACTCGGCGAGCAAGGCCGGCGTGATCGCGCTCTCGGAGGCGATCGCCGCCGAATGCCCCGCCGGCAGGCCGGGCGTCACGATCGTCTGCCCGGGCTTCTTCCGCTCCGGGTTGCTCGACAGCTGGCACTTCGCCGCGGATCGCGAGGCCCGCGAGGCGCGCCGCCGCATGGAGGCGACCCGGCTCGACGCCCCCCTCCTCGCCCGCCGCATCCGCCGCGCGATCGACCGGGACGAGCGCTACGTGGTCGAGGGCTTCGAGGCCCGCTGCCTGTGGCGGCTCAAGCGTCTCGCCCCCCGCACCACCACGGCGCTCCTGCGCCGCGTCTATCGCCGCCTCGGGTGAAACGCGTGACGCCGGCGAGGGGCCGCCCGTGCCCTCTCGCCGGACGGCAAGGCATTCGAGAACGAACCGCATTCGGAGCCGGCGGTGGGCATGCTCGACTCCGCCGAAAGTTGCATGCGCATCTAAGTTGAGGAGGCTTCGGGCTCCCCGTGTCCCGGTCGCCGGCGTATGCAGACAAGCGCAGCCAGGATGGCGAAGCGCAGTCGGAGTCGAGTGAGCGGAGGGCAGGATGCCCGCAGCGAACGTCC
>Ga0136644_10000551_pt1 | contig 29865 bp, 27 predicted proteins | sample C_130820_EF_Meta_FD_94780 | JGI IMG/M metagenome (GOLD analysis project Ga0136644, IMG submission 94780) | Freshwater microbial communities from Lake Croche, Canada to study carbon cycling - C_130820_EF_MetaG (v2) (version 2) | ecosystem: Environmental > Aquatic > Freshwater > Lake | place...
AGGCTGATGTTGCTGCCGCTGGTCGAAGCGAAGACGACGTCCTGCTGCGAGGTGGAAGCCTGAGCGATGCCGTCGCCCTGATAGTTGGCAATGAACACGTAGGTCCCTGGCGAGGGGGGAGTCCACCACCAGTAGGCGTACGACTGGCCAGCACCGTTCGGTGAGAGGCCATTGGTACTTATGACGTTGCCGCTGGCGTCGCGGAAAATCACATTGCCGGTAGGTGAGTAAGAACTGCCGTTCTGGCTCTGGACGTTGACCGTGATCTTGGTCGCGGTTCCCACGCGGGCGTTGTTAGGCGCGGAGATCTGTGTCGACGTGGGCACATTACGGTCGAAGCTCAGGGTGATGGTGTTGGTCTGGCCCATCAGCACGTAGTTGACGTCGTAGTTGTAGGCCGTGAGCTGCAGCGGAGAACCGCTGGAGGGCACCTGGAAGGACATCGGCACGGTGGAGGCGCCGACTCCTACGGAGACGTTGGCCCACTGGGTGTTGTTCTGGTCGATCAAGATGAGGCTGCCGACAGAGAGTGGCGACCCCGCACCGGAGACCTGGTAGGTCACCGTCTGTCCCGGTGTGCCCGACTGGGGACCGGTCATGTTGAGCGAATTGGCGGCGCTGGCGGGAGCCGCCCCCGCCAGGGATCCTGCAACAAGCGCGACCGCGGCGGCCGCTAAGGCAAGGGATTTCTTCATGGAAAGCATGTGCCTCCCCCTTTCTGACACGCTCACCGTAACCCAGCGGCGCGTCGGATAGGCTTTGCGACGCTTCGGGCGATTGGCTCAGTGGTAGAGCACTCGCTTCACACGCGAGGGGTCACTGGTTCGAACCCAGTATCGCCCACCGAGGTTCATGCAGGGGTAGCTGCGGCACCGACGAATGGAGACCACGTGGCCACGACAGCGTTCGAGAAGGTCGGGGGCGACAAGTCCGTCGTCGCGGCGCGCATTAATGGCGAGATCCGAGACCTTGCGACTGAGGTGACTGACAGCGATCTGGTCGAACCCGTCGGCGTCTCGACCCCCGAGGGTCTGGCGATCCTCCGGCATTCGGCGGCGCACGTGGCAGCACAGGCGGTTCAGCAGGCCTTCCCCGAGGCGAAACTCGGCATCGGCCCACCGATCAAGGACGGCTTCTACTACGACTTCGATTCCCCCCGCCCCTTCACTCCAGACGACCTCGCCGATCTCGAGCAGCGCATGGTTGCGATCGTGAAGTCCGGCCAGCGGTTCCAGCGCCGGGTCGTTACCGAGCAGGAGGCTGTGGCCGAGCTCGCCGGCGAGCCCTACAAGTTGCGTCTCATCGGCAGTGATGGCGGTGCGGACGTCATGGAGGTCGGCGGCGCAGAGCTGACCATCTACGACAACGTTGACCCCAAGACAGGCGAGGTCTGCTGGAAGGACCTGTGCCGAGGGCCACATGTGCCTGACACGAGGTACATCCCGCAAAACGCGTTCAAGCTCATGCGAACTTCTGCCGCGTACTGGCTGGGGGATCAGAAGAACGAGCAGCTGCAGCGGCTGTACGGCACCGCGTGGCCGTCGAAGGACGACATGCGCGCCTACCTGACCATGCTCGAGGAGGCCGAGAAGCGCGACCACCGCAAGCTCGGTGCAGAACTCGACCTGTTCTCATTTCCGGAAGAGATCGGTTCTGGGCTCGCGGTGTTCCATCCCAAGGGCGGTGTCGTGCGTCGCGTCATGGAGGATTACTCGCGGCGCCGTCACGAAGAAGGTGGGTACCAGTTCGTCAACTCACCGCACATCACCAAGGCGGCACTGTTTGAGAAGTCAGGTCACCTGGACTGGTATTCCGAAGGTATGTACCCGCCGATGCAGCTCGACGGAGAAGTCGACGCCGACGGTCACGTCCGCAAGCAGGCACAGGACTACTACCTCAAGCCGATGAACTGCCCGATGCACAATCTCATCTTCGATGCGCGCGGTCGTTCCTACCGTGAGCTTCCGCTGCGGTTGTTTGAGTTCGGCACGGTCTACCGCTACGAGAAGTCCGGTGTGGTTCAGGGCATGACACGTGCGCGTGGCTTCACGCAGGACGACGCGCATATCTACTGCACCAAAGAGCAGATGCCCGCGGAGCTTGATGACCTTCTCGACTTCGTGCTGGGACTTCTTCGCGACTACGGCTTATCGGACTTCTACCTCGAGCTTTCCACTCGCGACCCCAAGAAGAGCGTGGGCTCGGATGCGGAATGGGCCGAAGCGACGGAGGCATTGCGGCAGGCGGCCATGCGTCAGGATCTTGAGCTGGTTCTCGATGAGGCAGGCGCGGCCTTCTACGGCCCCAAGATTTCGGTGCAAGCCAAGGACGCAATCGGACGCACATGGCAGATGTCGACGATCCAGGTGGACTTCCAACTACCCCAGCGATTTGAGCTGGAGTATCAGGCGGCCGATGGCACGCGCCAGCGCCCCATCATGATTCACCGCGCACTCTTCGGTTCGATCGAGCGGTTCTTCGCTGTGCTGCTGGAGCACTACGCCGGCGCATTCCCTCCGTGGCTCGCGCCCGTGCAGGTTGTGGGTATCCCGATCACAGATGAGCATGTGCCGTACCTGAGAGAGGTTGCCGTGCGCCTGCGTGCACGTGGTGTGCGTGTGGAAATTGATGACTCCGACGATCGCATGCAGAAGAAAATCCGCAGTGCTCAGAAGTCCAAGGTCCCGTTCATGCTGATTGCCGGTGACGAGGATGTCGCGGCTGGTGCGGTCTCATTCCGCTACCGCGACGGAACGCAGAACAATGGTGTGGCCATCGAGGATGCGATTGAGGAAATCGTGGCCGCGATTGCTGATCGAGTGCAGGTGTGATGTGACGGACGCATGGGAGCGCCTGTACACCCCGCACCGGATGGCCTACCTGCGGGGCGAAGGCAAGCCAAGCCACCATGGGCCTGGCGAGGAATGCCCGTTCTGCATCGCACCGGATCTGCCTACCGACGAGGGTCTCGTCGTAGCGCGCGGCGAGGTGGCGTACGTCGTACTCAATCTCTATCCGTACAACTCCGGTCACCTGATGGTGTGCCCGCATCGCCATGTCGCCGACTACACCGATCTCACCCACGCCGAAGTCATGGAGGTGGCAGCCCTGACCCAAGAGGCCATGCGCGCTTTGCGTGCGGTGTCGGGTGCACACGGCTTCAACATCGGCCTGAATCAAGGGGCAGTCTCGGGTGCAGGAATCGCCGGTCACCTGCATCAGCATGTGGTTCCGCGTTGGGGTGGCGATACCAACTTCATGCCGATCGTGGCGGGCACCAAAGTCATTCCGCAGTTACTCGCGGATACGCGCACGCTGCTAGCCGAGGTGTGGCCCGCCTGACACCACGGTGACCGGATAAGCGGGGTCACTCAAGGTCACACCTGCCGCGAGTTCCGGGGCTATGTGCGCAAGGTCGCCGGCGAATGCAGTGCCGCCCTCCACCATGGTGACAACGTAAGGCCGTGCATCACCATCCGTGATCGCCATCATGTCTTGGCCAGCTTCAAGGGTGCCCGCGAGAACCCGCACGATGGTGCCTCGCTCATCGTTGCCCAAGACAAAGGCAACTGAGGTGCCCGTCTGGTCCAACGGTGTAGTTGGGTCGCCGGCGAGGGTCATGAGAACGGGGGCTTCGTGGTCGGACCACGCGGGCGTGGCGTGTGAAACACTCGATGCGATCACATCCAAACCAATGTCTCCGCGCGCTGTGTCGAGTGCGCAGCCGAGCATGACATGGATGCGTGCAGCACGTATGCCGGCTTGAAGCCACGACTGCAAGCGTGATGTCTCGACGCCGTCGCCGGCGAGCAGTGATGCCACGACAACATCGTCCGCAGATTCAGCAACCAGGAGATCGATCACGTCATCGCGATAGCCCTCGGTAAGCGCGCGGTGCTCATCGTCCGTGGGTAGATCATGCGCGCCATCGAGTTCCTGCACGTGAATCACGTCGCCGAGAACGTCGAGGAAACCTGCAAGCTGGTTGGTGTCGTCATGAATGGGTAGGTACGGAATCAATGCGTCGAAGCCCATGACACGGCGCACGATGGCGGCGCACTCGTCGAGGTCAGCGCGCGGCTCGTCCAGATGCGTCACGACGATCGTGGTGGGCAGGTGTGCCACGGATTCCCACAGATCACAGATGTGCGATGCCAGCCCCTGTGTTGCGGACATCACCACGATGACGCCGTCCGATGCGAGCAGGCATGGCATGACCGCTAGTGACGTGGAGTCACTTGTATCGAGCCAGGCGATGTCGGGTCGGTGCGCGGCAAGCTTGTCCGCCACAGCGCTGACCCCGGCGCCCGAGGATCCGACAAGGGCGATACACAGGGGATCACCGTTGGTTCCTACAGGGGTTATCCCCGACGTGGTCACAGGGGCAGCCTTGCGTACTGGCCCGCGGACGGGCAACACGCCATCGATCGGTCCCCTCGTGTCGATAGCATCAGGCGTGCTCAATAACTCCGCGGCGCGGCGTGTGATGTCGGGGATCATTGAGCCTCCTGCCAAGGGACTTCTCAAGATCGGTGTATCGCCAGATGCGATCACGGTCGTCGGTTGTGTGGGTGCGTCAGCCGCGGCCCTATGGTTCTTGCCCCGTGGACAATTCGCGTTAGCTCTGATCGTCATCGGTGTCTTTGCCATCAGTGACCTGCTCGACGGCACCATGGCTCGCATGCGAGGAACGAGCGGACCGTGGGGAAACTTCCTGGATGCCACGTTGGACCGTGTCACCGATGGCGCGGTTTTCGCCGGACTTGCGCTGTATGGCATGCGCGCGGACCTGCCATGGGTGGTGGGTGGCGCTTTGTTCGCCGTCGTCACCGGACAGGTCGTGTCCTACGCCAAGGCTCGTGCTGAGGCAGTCGGTGCGAGCGCGAACGTTGGCATCGCCGAGCGTGCCGAGAGGCTCATCATCACCGGGGTCGGTGTTCTCCTCGCTGCCTTCGGACTTTCGTTGGCGCTGCCAGCCGCCCTGTGGATCGTGGGCGTGTTGGGATTCATCACGATCGTGCAGCGCATGCTGCACGTCCGCGGGCAGCTGAGGGCCTGATGTCGACCCGGGTCACGGATACCGCGACCGAGTTGGCGTTCTCGCTCGGGTGGGCCGCGATGCGCGGTGTACCTGAGCGCACGGCCTATCGAATGTTTGAGCGTGTTGCCGATCGTACGTGGAAGCGCCAGGGAACATCGGTGGTGCAACTCGAACGCAATCTTTCGCGAGTGCATCCCGATGCCACCACTGCGGAGCTGCGGGAATTGAGCCTGCTAGGGGTTCGTTCACACATGCGCTACTGGTGCGAAGCATTCCGACTTCCTACGTGGAGTAGAGAACGCGTCAGCAGCACCTTCTCGCTTGATCGAGTGCACCTGCTCGACGATGCGATGACCAGTGGTTCGGGCGCGATCATGGTCGTCAATCACGGTGGCAATTGGGACCACGCCGGTGCGTGGGGGGCACTTCGTTACGGCAGTCTCACGACGGTTGCGGAACGGCTCAAGCCCGAAGCAGTTTTTGAGCAGTTTGTGGAGTATCGACAGTCGCTGGGCATGGAAATCCTTCCGCTCGGAGACAGCGACACCTTTCGTGTGCTTGTCCAACGACTGCGCAGCGGTGGTCTCGTCCCCCTGGCAGGAGATCGGGATATCAGTCGACGCGGAGTCGTGGTGGATTTCTTCGGAGAACCTGCATCCATGCCAACAGGTCCCGCGTTGCTCGGCATTCTCACGGGAGCTCCCGTCTACCCCGTGACACTGACATTCGGCGAAGGCGTGGCTTTGGGAACCGTGCACGACCGGATAGCCGTTCCTGAACAGGGTTCGCGCGAAGAAAAGGTTCGGCAGATGACCCAAGGCCTTGCACGGGCGTGGGAGTCAACCATTCCGGAACGAAGCTACGACTGGCACGTGATGCAACCACTGTGGCTCGCTGACCTTGATGCGCGCCGGAGGTCCGCATGAAGATTGGGTTGGTGTGTCCTTACGCGTGGGACATTCCGGGTGGAGTGCGCTCGCATGTGTCCGACCTTGCGATGGCCCTCTCTGATCACGGGCACGACGTCTCCGTCCTGGCGCCTGCCATGGATTCAGCCGACCTGCCATCGTGGGTAAGTGACGGTGGACGTCCGCTCGCGGTGAGGTACAACGGCTCTATCGCCCGACTGAGTTTCGGGGTGAAAGCAACACAGCGAGTGCGTGGCTGGATTCGCGACGGGGACTTCGAACTCGTCCATGTGCATGAGCCAGTGGCACCAAGCCTGTCGGTGCTCGCCCTGTGGGCGGCGCGCGGCCCGCTGGTGGCGACGTGGCATTCATCGCAAGATCGATCTCGCATACTCGCGGCGGGATACGTCGTAGCGCAGACTGCGATGGAGAAGGTCCGCGGTCGAATTGCGGTGAGTGAAGAGGCACGCCGCACTTTGGTGGGGCACCTCGGCGGTGATGCAGTGCTCATCCCCAATGGTGTGCGAGTTCGGGACTTTGCGGGCACTGATCGACTCAGCTCGATACCCAGCGATCGCCCTTCCGCGCTCTTTTTGGGTCGTATGGACGAACCGCGCAAAGGTCTGCAGGTTGCCTTACAGGCGTGGGACAAAGTTGAGCCGGTGAATGCACACCTGTATGTGGCTGGTCCAGGCGATGTTGCCGAGCATGAGGCCCTTGTCCCGAATCACCTTCGTGCGCGAGTCACGTTTCTGGGCACACTCAGCGACGAGGACAAGGCTCGCGCACTGCGGTCGGTCGACCTGTATGTAGCACCGCAGACGGGTGGTGAGTCCTTCGGAATCGTGTTAGTCGAAGCGATGGCCGCGCAGACTGCGATCGTGGCCTCCGATCTCGTCGCGTTCCGCCACGTGTTGGAAGAGGGACGCAGCGGCATGCTCTTCACTACGCGCGACGCCGACGACCTCGCCGCGAAAGCGTCGCAGCTCTTCGGAGATGCGGGTATGCGCGAGGCTCTGGTGGCTGCCGGTTCTGAGCGCGTCAAACAATTTGATTGGGATCGCGTCGTTGCTGACGTCATTGCCGTCTACGAGAGCGTGCACAACCCGGGGGAGCGGGTTACCGAGGACCTCCGGGGACAGATAGTCGGCCGACTCTCGAGATCGGGCGATGCGCGGTGAGTGGAGGGTTGATAGCACTTCTGATCGTGTTTGTACTAGCGGCGTTGGTACTGGGTTTCTACATGAGCTCGACGGCAGGCCGGTTGGATCATCTTCACAAGCGCATCGATACGTCGCGACTCACTCTGGACGCGCACCTCCTGCGGCGATCATCGGTCACGCTTGAAATCGCGGCCTCAGGCCTACTGGATCCTGCAACGAGCATGCTGCTGGCCGAGTCAGCACATGAAGCGCGCTTGTCCCTAGATGCCGATGAGGTCGCGCGATCCCAGGCCGAATCCGATCTCACGGCAGCACTGAGAGCGGTGCTCGAGCCTGTCGATGTCGCTGAGATTCGGTCGAGCACGGGTGGGGCAGAGATGCTCGACGAGCTGTCCGCTGCCTGCCAGCGGGTCAATCTGTCGCGCCGGTTCCACAACGATGCCGTCCGTGCCTGCCGAGAGCTGCGGGACCAGGGCTTTGTCCGGGTTTTTCGCCTTGCCGGGCATACGGCCTGGCCCCAGATGGTCGAGATGGACGACGAGGTCCCCGAGGCGATCGGCTAGCCGAGGGTATTCCCGTCGATTCAGCGGGAATGCTCAACTGCCCTACGATTAGGGGGCTCCTGATCGGGGGCGCAAGTCAGTGGAGGTCACCATGTCCGAGTCGGTAGTCGGCACCCAGCGCGTGAAGCGCGGTATGGCCGAGATGCTCAAGGGCGGCGTCATCATGGACGTCGTTGATGCTGAGCAGGCGAAGATCGCCGAGGATGCGGGTGCCGTGGCGGTCATGGCGCTTGAGCGAGTCCCCGCGGACATCCGTGCTCAGGGCGGCGTAGCCCGCATGTCCGACCCCGACATGATCGACGGAATCATCAACGCTGTCTCGATTCCGGTCATGGCTAAAGCGCGCATCGGACACTTTGCCGAGGCTCAGGTCCTGCAGTCACTCAAGATTGACTACATCGACGAGTCCGAGGTGTTGACGCCGGCCGACTACGCCAATCACATCGACAAGTGGGCGTTTGATGTGCCCTTCGTCTGTGGTGCGACCAATCTTGGTGAAGCCCTGCGGCGACTCACTGAGGGTGCGGCAATGATCCGCTCCAAGGGTGAAGCCGGTACCGGCGACGTGAGCAATGCCGTGACGCACATGCGAAAGATTCTCGGTGAGATTCGCCGCCTGTCGTCCATGTCTAAGGACGAGTTGTATGTCGCTGCCAAGGAATTGCAGGCGCCGTATGACCTTGTTGTTGAAGTCGCCACTGCCGGTCGCTTGCCTGTGGTGCTGTTTACCGCCGGTGGAATCGCGACACCGGCGGACGCAGCCATGATGATGCAGTTGGGCGCGGACGGCGTGTTCGTTGGTTCGGGCATTTTCAAGTCCGGTGATCCTCGGGCTCGGGCACATGCCATCGTGCAGGCGACCCAGCACTACGACAACCCCGACGTGGTGGCCAAGGTGTCGCGCGGGCTTGGCGACGCGATGGTGGGCATCAACGTTGCGGATATTCCGGTGCACCATCGCCTGGAGGATCGAGGCTGGTGACCGCAACCCCGCTCATCGGGGTGCTGTCCATTCAGGGCGACGTGCGCGAGCATGTGCGCGCGCTCGAGGAGTCAGGCGCCCAAACCGTGCGCGTGCGTACGGTCGCCGATCTTGCGGGGCTTGATGGTCTGGTGATACCCGGTGGCGAGTCGACCACGATGTCGAAGTTGGCCCTCGCGGATGGCTTGATGGAGCCGCTGCGAGCCGCGTGTGCGGGCGGACTTCCGATGTACGGATCTTGTGCCGGGATGATCATGCTGGCCGACACGATCACCGATGCACGTCCAGATCAAGAGACCATCGGGGGTCTCGACATCGTCGTACGCCGAAATGCGTTTGGCCGCCAAGTTGATTCCTTCGAGGCGGATCTGGATATCGCAGCCGTGGGCGCGCCGGCCATGCGTGCCGTATTCATCCGGGCTCCCCTGGTCGAGGCCGTGGGCCCACGGGTGGAGGTGCTCGCTCGTGTTCTGCGGGGGGACGAGAGTACGATCGTCGCCGTTCGTACGGAGCAGCTGCTGGCGACGGCATTTCATCCCGAGCTCACCGGCGATCATCGGATCCACCGACTTTTCCTGGACATGGTCCAAGAGGCGAAAGCATGAGGCAGGCATGAGCGGCCATTCCAAATGGGCGACCACCAAGCACAAAAAGGCGGTCGTCGACGCCCGGCGCGGAAAGCTCTTCGCACGTCTGGTGAAGAACATCGAAGTCGCCGCTCGGCAGGGTGGCGGCGATCCTGACGGCAACCCCACGCTCTATGACGCGATTCAGAAGGCCCGCAAGAGTTCTGTGCCACTGGATAACATTGAGCGTGCGGTCAAGCGCGGCTCGGGTGTGGAAGCGGGCGGGGCCGACTGGCAGACCATCATGTACGAGGGCTACGGACCCAATGGCGTTGCTGTATTGATCGAATGCCTCAGCGACAACCGCAATCGGGCGGCCGGCGAAGTTCGGGTAGCCATGACACGCAACGGCGGGTCGATGGCCGATCCGGGTTCCGTGTCCTATCTGTTTAGTCGTAAGGGCGTTGTTCTCGTGCCCAAAGCCACGGGTCTGGACGAGGATGCGATTCTTCTTGCCGTTCTCGAGGCCGGGGCAGAGGAGGTCAACGACCTAGGGGAGGCGTTCGAAGTGGTGAGCGAGGCTGGCGACGTTGTTGCCGTTCGAACCTCGTTGCAGGCCGCCGGAATCGACTACGAATCCGCGGAAGCCACCTTTCTTCCCAGCGTGACCGTGGCCTTGGATGAGGAAGGTGCACGCAAAGTCTTCAAGCTCATCGAGGCGCTTGAGGACAGCGACGACGTTCAGAACGTCTATGCCAACTTCGATGTCAGTGACGAAGTTATGGAGCTCGTGGGTTAGTTCCTCGTGTGGCTCGCGGGCCAGCTCGCGACACGCGGGGCCAAGTGGCGATCTGCGGGCCCGAGGCCATTAGCCTTGCTATCCGAACAGGTGTTCGGACGAGTGGAGCGATGATGCGGGTGCTGGGGATGGATCCCGGGCTCACCAGGTGCGGCGTGGCCGTGCTGGATGGTGAGGTCGGACGCACGCCGACGGCGCTCCACATCGGTGTCATCACGTCTGCACCGACCATGCCGGTTGAGCATCGCCTCTCAGCTCTTGAAGCCGCGATAGGTCTTCTGGTCGACCAGCATGCGCCCGATGTGGTGGCCATCGAACGAGTCTTCAGCCAGCACAACGTCCGCACAGCTATGGGGACGGCCCAGGCCGCAGCCATGGGCCTGCTTGTTGCGGCACGCCGTGGCATACCGGTAGCCCTGCACACGCCAAGTGAAGTCAAGGCGGCTGTTACAGGCAGTGGTCGCGCCGATAAGGCTCAGGTCACGATGATGGTCACCCGGATTCTGCACCTCGACGAGGCTCCCAAACCCGCCGATGCCGCTGACGCGGTTGCTATCGCCATCTGCCACCTGTGGCGCGGGGCCGCACAGAGCAGACTCTCTGCGGCTGTGGCGCAGCAGGGACGGCGAACTAGTGGCGTGGCAGTGACGTCGTGATCGCTTTTGCTCGTGGCACGGTCGTGGACGCCGTTGCGGATCGGGTCGTGCTCGATATTGGACCACTGGGGCTGATGCTGGTGTGCCCGCCGGCCACAGTGTTGGGTCTTCGACGCGGCGACCATGCTGAGTTGCACACGTCTCTGATCGTTCGTGAGGATGGCTGGACCATCTATGGCTTCGCCGACGTCGATTCGCGCGCGGTCTTCGAAAAGGTACAGACCGTCACGGGTATTGGGCCGCGCATCGCTCTTGCGTTGTTGGGCACGATGTCGCCGGATGATCTGCGCCGAGCCGTCATGACGAGCGACGAGGCTGCGATCATGAAGGCCCCTGGCATCGGCCGCAAGGGTGCGCAGCGCATCATTCTTGAACTCACCGATCGACTGGGTCCAGCAACATTCGATGCCTCAAGCGCTCAGGGATCGAGCGTAAGCGGCTGGCAGGGAGCAGTTGCGGCAGGCCTTGTCTCACTCGGCTGGTCGGCCAAAGATGCTGATCGTGCCGTGGACGCGATCGATCCTGAGCTTGCTGCGGCGGCCACCGCGGCAGGTTCGAAAGCAGACGTGGGTCCCCTTCTCAAGGCCGCGCTGCGTCAGTTGGACCGATCATGAGTGATGCTCTGCGCGCTGAACGCGACCCGGAGGATGCGGTCGTCGAAGGTGCGCTGCGACCGGGTTCTCTCGCGGAGTTCGTGGGGCAGGACCGCGTGCGCGCGCAGCTGGGGCTGGTGCTCGAAGCCTCTGCACGCCGCGGAACTACCGCGGATCACGTGCTGCTCAGCGGGCCGCCCGGGCTCGGCAAAACCACGCTTGCGGCGATCATTGCCACTGAATTGGGCGCACCGCTGCGCATGACGTCCGGCCCGGCGCTGCAACATGCGGGTGATCTAGCCGCGGTGCTGTCGTCCCTACAGCCCGATGAAGTCCTCTTCATCGATGAGATTCACCGCATGGCTCGTGCCGCGGAAGAAATGCTTTACCTTGCGATGGAGGACTACCGGGTCGACATCGTGGTGGGCAAAGGGCCCGGGGCCACGGCGATTCCGTTAGAGATCGAACGATTCACGCTGGTGGGGGCCACCACCCGGGCCGGCTTGCTGCCCAGCCCCTTGCGAGATCGCTTTGGGTTCACCGCCCATCTGGATTTCTATGATGCGGCCGACCTGGAAATAATCATCGCCAGGTCAGCACGCCTTCTCTCCGTCCCAGTCGAGTCGGCCGGTGTCGAAGAGATTGCAGGACGTTGTCGCGGCACCCCCCGAATCGCGAACCGCCTGCTTCGACGCGTGCGCGACTGGGCTCAGGTCCACGGCGACGGTGTTGTGACGGGAGCGTCTGCCAAAGCTGCCCTGGAGTTGTACGAGGTGGACGCTCTGGGCCTGGATCGCGTTGATCAAGGGGTGCTGGAGGCGTTGATCAGGCGATTTGGTGGCGGCCCCGTGGGCTTGAGCACCTTGGCGGTAGCGGTAGGCGAAGAGCCCGAGACGATTGAGTCCGTTTCTGAACCTTTTCTCGTGCGCCTCGGCCTGCTGCTGCGAACTCCACGCGGCCGAGTTGCGACCGAGGCGGCATGGCGGCACATAGGTGCTGAGCCACCCGCGGCACGGCAGCCGACCCTCGAACTGGGCTGAGTCCGCTTGGAGTAGCCTGAGGGGCCGCCGATCGCCGGTGGCTCGTGCGCCCCAGGGCGCCTTGCTCGGGAGGTTTCGTGGACCCCACCAGCATTTTGCTGCTTGCTGCAGCCGGTGCCGCCTTCTTCTTTCTCATTATCCGTCCGCAGCGCAAGCGTCAGGCCGCGCAGCAATCGATGCAGAAGGCTCTCGCGCCCGGTGCAGAGATCATGACTTCGGCGGGAATCTTCGGAACCGTGGCCGCAGTTACCGACGAGCAGATCAGCGTCGAAATCGCGCCGGGAGTATTCATGCGAATTCTGCCTGCCGCGGTCAGCAAGGTCATCGAGCCTGCCGCCCAGACGTCCGATGCGGGGCCGGATGCCCCCGGGGCTGATCAGTCCTAACCCTGTCGTTCCGTCAGTTTGAAGGAGAACCGTGGCCCCCAATTCGGGGAGTAAGCCCCTGCGTCTGATCATTGCGCTAGCCGCCGTCATTGCTGGCTTGGCAGTCTGGGCGTTCTGGCCGGGCACCGATCACGGCATTCGCCTGGGGCTGGATCTCCAGGGAGGAACTCAGGTCATCCTGCAGCCCAAGCCAATCACGCCGGGCGCTTCGATCACGGAAGACCAGCTCCAGCAGACGGTGGCAATCATTCGTCAGCGCGTCGATGGACTTGGTGTCTCCGAGGCTGAGGTCACGACACAGGGATCCGGCGATGGCGCAGCCATCGTTGTCGCGGTCCCGGGTGTCAGCCAGGATCGCTTGCTGAGCCTGGTGCAGCGCACTGCGCTTCTCGATTTCCGTCCGGTGTGGGGTCTGTATCCACCCACATCTGCCACGGCGGTGCCGAGTGAGTCGGCGAGTGCGAGCCCGTCACTGAGTGCGAGCCCGTCACTGAGTGCGAGCCCGTCACTGAGTGCGAGCCCGTCCGTGAGTGCGAGCCCGTCGGGCCGTGCGCTGAAGCTGGCCACCTCGCCGAGTGCTTCAGCATCCGTCAGTCCGACGACGAGTGCTTCAGCATCCGTCAGTCCGACGACGAGTGCGTCGGTGGCGGCCACACCTGCCCCGGTGCCGGCGGAATCGGCTGCACCCGTGCAACTTGTCCAGAGCAAGGACAACTCAGCGGCCTACCAATCGCAGGTGGCCGCGCTTGATTGCACGAATCCGCAGAACTTTGCGGGCGGTCGGCCTGATGACCCGGTCTTGTGGCTGGGCACCTGTGAACGTGACGGAACAGCCAAGTACAACCTTCAGCCGGCCTTCATCAAGGGCACCAACGTCACCGGAGCCACGGCAACGCTGCCGCAGAATGGTGTCGGCTGGGTAGTGTCACTGACCTTCGACAGCGAAGGCGCCAAGGCTTTGGCCGATGCTTCGACGCAGTTGACGGCGCTTCCCGAGTGTGGGGCGCAGGGGGCCAACCCCTGTAACGCTTTCGCCATTGTGCTTGATGGAGTTGTCGTCTCGGCTCCGCGCTTCAATGAGCCGATTCTTGGTGGTCAGGCTGAGATTCAGGGCAACTTCACAGCCCAAGAGGCCAAGGATCTCGCGAGCATCCTCAAGTACGGAGCACTCCCGGTGACGCTGGAGCCGGTGGACATCACCACCGTGTCGCCGACCGTGGGCAGTGACCAACTTCGGGCAGGAATTCTCGCGGGGCTCATTGGTCTCACGCTCGTCATGATCTATCTGCTCATCTACTACCGAGTTCTGGGCATCATCGCGGTTCTCTCGCTCGTGATCGCAGGTGTTGTGACCTACCTGTTGTTCATTGTTTTGAGCAAGAGCATCGGCCTGACGCTCACGCTCGCCGGTGTGGCTGGCGCAATCGTGGCCATCGGCATCACCGCAGATTCGTTCATCGTGTACTTCGAACGAATCCGTGACGAGATTCGCGATGGCCGATCACTGCGGGTGGCCGCCGACTCTGGTTGGGTTCGCGCTCGACGCACTCTGCTGGCCGCGGACTTCGTCTCCATTCTCGCGGCCGCTGTCCTGTACTTCCTGTCAGTCGGAAGCGTTCGAGGATTCGCCTTCGTCCTGGGGATGACCACGATCATCGACGTCGTCGTGGCATTCCTCTTCACACATCCGCTTGTGGTGATCCTAGGCCGGTCGTCCTGGATGCAACGAGGTTCACGGTGGACCGGCCTGGATCCGAGCCGCCTTGGTGGCGCCAGTGTTCTCGGCACGATCTCTGGGTCACGTCGTCGCCGAGGTCGCACTGATGGTGAGGGTGACGGTTCCGCGGACGCTTCTGCCACCACGCAAGGGGAGGGATCGGCATGAGCCGCATCGGCGGGCTAGGTCGGCGCCTGTACAACGGCGAGGTCTCGATTGACTTTGTGGGACGCAAGCGCCTGTGGTACATCATCTCGGGTGTCATAGTGCTGATCTGCGTGCTAGCCCTTGGCTTTCGCGGACTGAATCTGGGCATCGAGTTCCGTGGCGGTGCGTCCTTCACGATCCCTCAGGCGACGTGTTCTATCGAAGAAGCGCGTGCGGTAGGTGAGGCTGAGTCAGGCTCGCAGGTCATCGTCACGCAGTCGGCCTCGGGCAGTATCAACGTGCAAACGGCGCCCGTGTCCGCGGACCAGAGTTCGGTGATCGCCGGGAGCCTGGCCAAGGCATGCGGTGTGGCCAAGGAAGACATCAAGGCGCAGGTAGTCGGACCAAGCTGGGGTGCAGAGATCTCCAAGAAGGCACTCCAAGGATTGTTGGTGTTCCTTCTTCTCGTCACGATCTTCCTGTCCATCTATTTCGAATGGCGCATGGCGGTGGCCGCGCTCGTTGCCTTGGCCCACGACCTTGTCATCACGATCGGCATCTATGCGGTCACGGGACTTGAAGTCACGCCCGCAACCGTCATCGGACTGCTGACGATTCTGGGCTATTCGCTCTACGACACCGTCGTGGTCTTTGACAAGGTCAAGGAGAACACTCGCGGCATCACGGGCCAGTCGATCCTGACCTATAACGACGCTGCGAATTTGGCGGTCAATCAGACCTTGGTGCGGTCGATCAACACGTCGATCGTGGCCCTTCTGCCCGTCCTCGCGATCATCATTGTCGGTGCGGGCTTTCTGGGCGCAGGAACGCTTCTTGACTTGGCTGTCGCGCTCGCGGTTGGTATGGCCGCCGGTGCCTATTCATCCATCTTCATTGCTACGCCCTTCCTGGCCCAGTTGAAGTCCAGACAGCCGGAGATGAAAGCGCTCACCGGACGTGTTCTGGCCCGCCGCAAGCAGGGTGGAGCCAGCGAAGCGTCGGGTACCGCGGTGTCGGGCATCCTCACCGATACGCGAGTGGCCTCTGGTCCACGGCAGCAGCCTCGGCGCCAGCCACGGTCTCGTCGCTCGCGCTGACGCGTGAGCCTGGTCGGGTCCTCGTTGGTCCGGACGTAGACTGACGGCACCTTGACACGGGAGGGCTGTTGACCTTCGAGGGGCCGATCACAACGGAGCCACTGGTTCCGCCGATCGGCACGGAGTCGACAGGCTTCCGATCTCGCATTGCCCGTCTGGCAGGCACTCGCGGTGCGTACCCGGAACTTGAGCCCCTGCTGCGCACGTTGCGCACATATCACCCCAAGGCAGACACCAAGCTCATCGAGCGTTCGTATGAGGTTGCCTCGTTCCTGCACCGCGGACAGACGCGCCGATCAGGGGAGGCGTACATCACCCACCCCCTTGCAGTCGCCACGATTCTTGCGGATCTCGGTATGACGGCACCCACGCTGGCCGCGGCTCTGCTGCACGACACCGTTGAAGACTGCGGCTATCCGCTTGAGTCGCTTCGAGAAGACTTTGGTGAAGAGATCGCCACCTTGGTCGATGGCGTCACCAAGCTGGACAAGGTCACCTACGGTGAAACGAGTGCGGCGGAGACCGTGCGCAAGATGGTTGTTGCCATGGCGAGGGATATTCGCGTCTTGGTCATCAAGCTCGGTGATCGCCTGCACAACATGCGCACTATTCGGTACATGTCTGAAGAGAAGCAGCAAAAGAAGGCGCGAGAGACATTGGAGATCTACGCGCCTCTGGCACACCGCCTCGGCATGAATGCGGTCAAGTGGGAGCTTGAGGATCTCGCTTTCGCGACCCTGTATCCCAAGATGTTCGAGGAGATCGTTCATCTGGTCAGTCAACGTGCGCCGTCTCGAGATCAGTACCTCACGTCTGTCGTGGATCTTATTGATGCAGACTTGAAGCGCAGCAAGGTGAAGGCCACCGTGACAGGCCGACCCAAGCACTATTACTCAATTTACCAGAAAATGGTTGTTCGAGGACGCGACTTCGCGGACATCTACGATCTCGTCGGAGTGCGCATCCTGGTAGAGGACATCCGCGATTGCTATGCGGTGCTCGGGGTGGTGCACGCCAAGTGGAGCCCTGTGCCGGGACGCTTCAAAGACTTCATAGCGATGCCGAAGTTCAACATGTATCAAAGTCTCCACACCACCGTGATCGGTCCGCATGGCCGCCCGGTCGAAATGCAGATTCGCACTATCGATATGCATCGTGCTGCCGAATATGGTGTCGCTGCTCATTGGAGATACAAGCAACAGGATGTAGGTGGCAAGCAGGGTCCTGATGACTTCGGCTGGCTGCGACAGTTGCTGGAATGGCAGCGTGAGACCGAGGACCCTGACGAATTCCTCGACGCGCTGCGTTACGACCTTGGCAGCACAGAAGTATTTGCCTTCACCCCGAAGGGCGATGTCATTGCCTTGCCGGCGTCATCCACCCCGGTCGACTTTGCCTACGCCGTCCACACTGAGGTGGGTCACCGCTGTGTGGGAGCTCGCGTCAACGGCAAGCTTGTGCCGCTCGAGTCGGCCCTGGTCAACGGAGACGTGGTCGAGATTTTTACGTCTAAGGCAGAGGGAGCGGGGCCCAGCCGCGACTGGTTGACGTTCGTGCAGTCCCCCCGCGCCCGATCCAAGATGAAGGCTTGGTTCTCGCGTGAGCGCAGAGATGAGGCCATCGAAACGGGCAAGGACGCCATCGTGCGGGCCATGCGCAAGCAGGGGCTGCCGCTCCAGCGAATGATGACCAATCAGGCCTTGACAGCCATTGCCGTTGACCTTCATACAACCGATATCACCGGACTTTATGCAGCAGTGGGGGATGGCCGAATTGCGGCCAGCACCATTGTGCAGCGTCTGGTCGACTCTGTCGGTGGAGCAGATGCCGCCGCTGATGACGCGGCTGAGATGTTCCGCCCATCCCTGTCGAGATCGCACGCGCGACGCACAGCGGGGGATGTCGGAGTCGATGTGCAGGGGGCGGACGATGTTCTGGTCAAGCTCGCCAAGTGCTGCACACCTGTGCCCGGCGATGAGATCATTGGGTTTGTGACCCGGGGTGCGGGGGTATCGGTGCACCGGCGCGATTGCACGAACAGTGCAGAGCTGCTCGCGGACGAGAGTCGACTTGTCGAGGTCTCGTGGGCGCCCACATCAAGCAGTGTGTTCCTAGTCAATATTCAGGTCGAAGCTTTAGACCGCGCGAGGCTGCTCTCCGACGTAACGAAGGCGCTCTCGGATACTCACGTGAACATTTTGAGTGCATCTGTCTCCACGACGCGCGATCGCATCGCACTCTCGAGATTCACCTTCGAGATGGCAGATCCCAAGCACCTGGGATCGGTCTTGAAGGCCGTGCGTACGGTCGAAGGCGTCTATGACGTCTACCGGATCTAACGACTAACGCGAAGCGCCTCGTGCCGCCTCGAGGAGAGCTTTTGTGCTGGCAATAGATCCAGCGAGCTCCTCAGCCTTGCGAGTGTTTCCGGTGGCGACGGCAGCCGCGTGCTGAGTCTCCATGCGCTCGAGGGCCTCGGTGAAAGCATTAGCTGTTGATTCGGCGCGTGCCTTCTTTTCCGGGTTGGTGCGCTGCCAGGATTCCGCTTCAGTCTTGCGAATCGCTTCGTCGACGCGACGGAGGCGAGTTTCTAGAGCGTCACGCGTTGCGCGGGGAAGTTCACCGGCCGCATCCCACTTGTCCTGGATTCGACGCAGTGACGATCTGGCGACCTTGGCATCAGTAATCGGCAGCAAGCCTTCAGCCTCGGCGACGAGGGCCTCCTTGACGGGCACATTGACCAGCAGTGCTTCTTCCTCGGCGTGCTCGGCGGCAGTCTTGTTCGTGAAGAAGGCATCCTGGGCCGCCTTGAAGCGCTTCCACAGTTTGTCCTCGTCCGTCTTGCTGCCGCGTGGGGCTACCTTCCATTCGGCCATAAGGTCGCGAAGCTTGCGAGGAGTGCCCGACCAGTCGGTGGACGTGGCCAGAGCCTCGGCAGCCGCGATAAGTTCGCGCTTGCGGGACTGTGAAGCCTTGCGCGTCGCGTCGAGTTCACTGAAGTGCGTGCGTCGCGCCTTGTCGAATGCGGTGCGTGCCGCGCTCAACCGCTGCCAGAGTTCTTGCTCCGTGGTGCGGTCGGCCCGGGGCAGGCCCTTCCATTCCTCGACGATCGCAGTGAAGCGCTCTGTGGTGGCCTTCCAAGCTGTGGAGGACGAGAGGCGCTCGGCCTCGTCGGCCAGGGCGCGGCGGGACACAAGCGCCTGCTCGCGCTGCTCAGCCTTACGGGCAGCGGCTTGGACGCGTCCGGCGTCGATGGCGGTCTGCAGCCGATCGCACCGGGCTTCGAGCGAGGCGATGTCGCCGACGAACGAACGCGCGGCAAGAGCCTCGCGCACCCTGGTCAGGACGGTGGCCGCCTGCTCGGCCTGAGTCCGATGATCGTTGAGGCGACGCTCAACGAGATCGATCTCGACAACCAGGTCATCAAACTTTCGTGCAAAGAATGCGAGGCCGGCCGAGGGTTCGCCTGCGGCCCACTGACCAACGACCACTTCACCCTCGGGCGCCAACAGGATGACCGTCCCATCTGCTTCGACACGACCGAAGCGCGTGGACTCCGATGTCGTCGTGGATGGGCGCAGGGCAGCCGGCGTGGGCACGCTGCTGTCGGGCACGGATCCTCCAGTGGGGGCGATGGTCAAGCAGTACACCCTAGCCGGAGCATCGGCTCAGCTCACCTCGGCTGACGTAATAAACACCGGCTGGGTGGGAGCACCGTCTCCATTGACGTTCGTGGTTCCGATGGCGGCAACTCCCTGGACGATGTCCAGACCCTTAGTGATGGTGCCCCAGATGGTGTAGTCGGGGGGCAGCGTCGAATCCTGGTACACGAGGAAGAACTGGGACCCGGCCGTCCCCGGGCCCGCATTGGCCATCGCCACCGTTCCGGCCGGGTAGTTGGCGTCGGCGCTACCCGGCAGGTTCTCATCGGGCACGGTGTAGCCCGGGCCCCCTGATCCGTCGCCCTTGGGATCACCGCACTGGAGGACGTAGATGATGTTTGTCGTCAGGCGATGACACGAGGTGTTCGAATAAAAGCCCTGCTGAGCGAGGAAGGCCTCGCTGGCGATGGTCTTCGGCGCCTTGGGGTTCAGGGCGATGACGATGTCACCGCAGTTGGTGTGCAACGTCATGGTGGTGGGCGGGGTGCCCGTGGCGGGCGGAGCGCTCGCGAAGGTCTTGTCGTCCGCACGAGGGGTGCCGGCGCTTGTGCAGGAAACCGGTCGGGCCGACGCGCTCGCAGAGGCGCTTGCCGACGCGCTCGCCGATGCACTCGCCGACGCGCTCGCCGACGCAGCCTCACTCGGAGTGGCCTCCAATGACGAACTGCGATTGGCCAGCCCAATTCCTACTATCGCGAGGACGATGACTACCGCGACCGCAATGCCGATGCCGATTTGCAGGGTGCGCTGAGAGGACGAGCGCTTGTGGCGACGGGTCTGCTGACGCTCGTACTTGGCGCGGGCCAGTTCCTTCTCGCGCTTACGTGTCGCCACGGTGCCTCCTGTTTCCGGTGATCCCGTTACCGGAGATCGTGTTTCCGGTGCTCCTGTCGGCGGTCACTGTACGTCTGGGACCCGTCTCGCCCTCATGCGGCTCCCTGGCTGCCGGGGTGGCCGGCGATAGGCTGGCACGCCTACAGGACAGGAGTTGTCGTGCTGGTTGCCGGGTTCCCCGCGGGATCGTGGGCGACGAATTGCTATGTGGTGGCAGCGGGACCGGGCGAGCCCTGTGTGATCGTCGATCCAGGACAGGACTCCATCGACGGCGTCCATGAACTTGTGGCCCAGCACCGTCTCGCACCTGCGGCAGTCCTGCTCACGCATGGGCACATTGATCACGTGTGGTCCGTGGCACCCATCGCCTCGGGCTTTGGAATTCCAGCTGTGATCCACGCAGACGACACGTATCGATTGGTAGATCCGGCGGGGACAAGTCTGGTTGCGGCCCGCGAGACGCTGCTCTCCATGACTCGCAATTCGCTCGAGCTCACCGAGCCCGACGACATACGCGTGGTCTCGGATGAGGATGTCTTGGATCTTGCCGGGTTGCGCCTGCGCGTTCGTCATGCGCCGGGGCACACCGAGGGCTCTGTGGTCTTTGAGATTGACGACACGATGCTGGCAGGCGACGTGCTCTTTGCCGGATCCATCGGACGAACTGATTTGCCCGGTGGGAGCCATGAGCAGATGCTCACGTCACTCGCCAGAGTCATTTTGACGGCAGACGATGACATGCGTGTGCTTCCCGGCCATGGACCCGAAACCACCATCGGCATTGAACGAGCCTCGAATCCTTATCTTCAGGCCCTTGTGGCCCAAGGGCCTGTGCCTGCGCGAAAGACGGGGTTGTAGCAATGGCCGGTGCCCGTCTTTCTGGATTTCCTGAATGGCTGCCCGAGGGTCGAGTCGTCGAACAATCCATCCTAGATACGGCACGCCGGATATTTGAACTTCATGGATTTGCATCGATCGAGACGCGCGCCGTTGAACCGTTGCCGGAGCTCACCCGCAAGGGAGAGATTGACAAAGAGGTCTACGTCATTCGTCGACTTCACGCCGAAGGAGACGGTGACGCCGGACTTGGCCTGCACTTCGATCTGACCGTTCCGTTCGCACGCTACGTGGTCGAGAACGCCGGCAAGCTCGAGTTCCCTTTCCGTCGTTATCAGATTCAAAAGGTGTGGCGAGGAGAGCGACCGCAGGAGGGACGCTTCCGCGAGTTCACCCAAGCCGACATCGACGTGGTCGACAAGGACTCCCTTGCCTTCCATTACGAGGTCGACATGGCCGTCGTGATGTCCGCCTTGCTTGCGGCCTTGCCCATTCCCCGATCAGTCATTCACGTAAGTAATCGCAAAGTTGCGGAGGGCTTCTACCGTGCTCTGGGTGTGACAGACACGGCGGCTGTGCTGCGGGTGGTGGACAAAATCGACAAGGTGCCCGAGCCTGCTCTGCGCACGATGCTCGCCGAGCAGGCTGGCATGTCTGAGTCGGCAATAAATATGTGTCTCAAGCTTGCGTCAATCCGTTCGCATGACACGTCGTTCGTTGATGATGTCCGTGCACTTGGCGTGAGCGATCCGCTCCTAGACGAAGGCCTGGACGAGCTCGCCCGGGTGGTGTCAGGAGTGGCCTCGCTTCGCCCCGGTGCGATTCTCGCGGACCTTCGCATCGCTCGAGGTCTGGACTATTACACGGGCACGGTTTACGAAACCGAACTTGAGGGCTTCGCGGGGCTCGGCTCCATCAGTTCGGGCGGCCGCTATGACGCGCTGGCATCCGACGGAAAGGTCACGTACCCGGGCGTCGGTATTTCGCTCGGTGTCACCCGCCTTGTGTCGGTGTTGCTCGGCAAGGGACTGCTCGCAGCAACACGCGCGGTTCCCTCAGCGGTTCTGGTTGCTGTTCTTGATGAAGAGTCCCGATCTCTGAGCGGGCAGGTGGCGGAGCAGTTGCGTTCCCGTGGCATTGCCTGCGAAGTGGCGTCCAAGCCCGACAAGCTGGGCAAGCAGATCCGCTTCGCCGAGCGCCGCGGCATTCCCTTCGTCTGGTTTCCTGATACCGGTAGCGTCAAGGACATCCGCACAGGGGATCAGTACGAGGCTGACGCAGCCGCGTGGGATCCGCCGGCGGAGGATCTGCATCCTCGCGTTGTTCGCATGTCTGACCTTCCATCTAAGGCATCGCCCTCATCCACCCAGGAGGACACACCGTGATCCGCACCCATGCGGCAGGAAGATTGACCGCGGCCGACGCCGGCAGCACTGTGACCTTGGCCGGGTGGGTCGCCAGTCGTCGTGACCACGGTGGTGTGGCGTTCATCGACCTTCGTGACTCCAGCGGCATCGTCCAGGTGGTCATTCATGACGCAGACGTGGCCCATCCGCTGCGCGATGAGTACTGCCTGCGCATCGTGGGTGAGGTGTCCATCCGCCCGGCAGGGAACGAAAACCCCGACCTGCCCACGGGTGCCATTGAGATCATGGCCAGTGAGGTCGAGGTCCTCTCGGCATCCGCGCCACTGCCGTTTCCTCTGGACGATCGAGCACCGGTGGGCGAAGAAGTACGACTTCGGCACAGGTATCTCGACCTTCGCCGTGCATCGGCCGGTGATGCACTGCGCATGCGGTCCAAGGTCAACCAGATCTGTCGGGAAGTGCTCCTGGGCCGCGAATTCCTGGACATCGAGACTCCCACGCTCACGGCGTCTACCCCTGAAGGTGCTCGCGACTTCCTTGTCCCGGCCCGATTGTCGCCAGGCAAGTGGTATGCGCTTCCCCAGTCACCCCAGTTGTTTAAGCAGTTGCTCATGGTGGCCGGCATGGAGCGTTACTTCCAGATCGCTCGGTGCTATCGCGATGAGGATTTCCGGGGCGACCGGCAGCCGGAGTTCACTCAGCTCGATATCGAAATGTCGTTCGTCGAGCAGGAAGACGTTCTCGACGTTGGTGAGGAACTCGTGCGCCAGGTCTGGAAGGGAATTCTGGACGTTGAGCTCGGCGAGATTCCGCGCATGACGTACATGGAGGCCATGCGGCGCTTTGGATCTGACAAACCGGATCTGCGCTTCGGCCACGAACTTGTTGATCTCACGTCCTATTTTTCTGACACTCCTTTCCGCGTCTTCCAGGCGGAGCATGTCGGTGCCGTTGTCATGCCAGGCGGTGCTTCACAACCGCGTCGTCAATTCGACGCATGGCAGGAATGGGCCAAGCAGCGCGGGGCGAAGGGACTTGCCTACGTCACGGTGGAGGAGGACGGCACTCTCGGTGGACCGGTGGCGAAGAACTTGTCGGAGACCGAGCGCGACGGGCTCGCCGCTGCCGCGGGAGCTTTACCTGGGGATTGCATTTTCTTCGCGGCGGGCAAGACATCAGAGGCTCGGGCGCTCTTGGGTGCTGCGCGACTGGAGATCGGCGAGCGATGCGGGCTCATCGACGCAACGCAGTGGGCGTTCCTGTGGGTCATCGATGCTCCGATGTTTGAGCAGGTCGAGGATGATGAAGGCAAGCCGGCCTGGACCGCGGTTCACCATCCCTTCACGTCTCCCAACAAGGAATGGCGTGACAACTTCGAAGAGGCGCCCGACCAAGCCTTGGCCTGGGCCTACGACATCGTGTGCAACGGCAACGAGATCGGCGGCGGCTCCATCCGTATCCATCAGCGTGATGTGCAGGAGCGTGTCTTCGCGCTGTTGGGCATGACGTCCGAGGAAGCGCAGAGCAAGTTTGGTTTCCTGCTTGAGGCGTTCAAGTACGGACCCCCGCCGCACGGCGGTATCGCGTTCGGACTGGATCGTCTGTGCATGCTCCTTGCAGGCGCAAGCAGCATTCGCGACGTCATCGCGTTCCCCAAGACAGGCGGCGGGCAGGACCCATTGACGGGAGCGCCGACCTTCATTACGGCCAAGCAGCGCAAGGAAGCAGGAATCGACGCGAAGCCATGAGGCATCGATGACGACCCTGGCCGACCTACAGGTGGCCAGACCGCACGATCCGTACGTGAAATGGCGAGTTGACCCGGAGTCGGCCACCGACCTGATGGTCGACAGCGGTCACATTGCGTGGATCGAACCGGGGCTCAGCGGTCCGCAGGCGTGGGGAACTGTCATGGGCGAGGACCCGGCCATCGTGCTGCGGTTGCTCCGGGCGCTGGACAGTCGCCGGCGCCTCGATGGCGTCACAGTGCTCGCAGCTATGCGCCCAGCCGTCCCTGACGACATGTTCAGCCACGACGCCGGCGAGTGGTCCCTGTGGACGCTGGGGGAGTCGGGCGTCCTGCTGGAGCCCGGCGATGCCGTTTCGATCGAGCCCGGTGACCCGCGAATTGACGAGGTTCTTCAGCACTCGACCTCCTCGTATCTGGGAGCCACGAGCCCTCGCGTGGTTATGTGGTCGGGAGTCGAGCGCAACGAGCGCTTGATCGCGGTCGCCGGGCTCACCCGTGAGGCCAGCGGTGCGGTGCAGCTGGTGAGCGTGTGCGCGATGCCGGAGGCCCGAGGCCTTGGGCTCGCGGGTCGGGTGTGCGCGGACCTTGTCATGAGGGCGGGAGACGTACCCATGGTGGTCCTAGAGATGTACACAGCCAATGCCGCTGCGGCCTCCCTGTATCGCCGACTGGGGTTCTTAGAGGCGCAGCGACACGTGTCGGGCCTTATTGATTCGCGCCGGCCCCCGGTGGCTGTCTGAGCGCTCCCGGGGGATCGCGTGTATCTTCCGATCGTCACAATCGCGTAACTGTGTGTCCGTGCGGCGTCGCGGGGGCGCAGGATCCATCCAACGATCTCTTTGACGAAACGGAGCACGTATGAAGAAGCACGTGGCGCTCGGGGTAAGCAGTCTTGCTGCCCTGGCTCTCATGGCGACCGGCTGCGCTGGCAGCTCGTCGTCAAGCACGTCCACAGAGGCTGCGGCGGATACCGCATCCGCATCCGCCCCCGCTAGCGCGGCACCTGAGTGCGCCGGCACCATCGCGGTCATGGCCCCGCTCACCGGCGGTGCAGCCTCGATTGGCCAGGAGCAGCTCAACTTCGCGAAGCTCGCGGTCGACGACTTCAACATGGCCAATGGGAGCATGTACAAGATCTTCGAGTCCGACACGCAGCTGGACGCCGGACAGGCCAGCACGCAGGCCACCGCCATCGCCTCCGACAACACCATCATCGGTGTGGTCGGTCCTGCCGGTTCTCAGGAAGTCTCGGCCGTTGGCCCGACCTTCAAGGACGCTGGCATCGGCTACGTCTCGGCTTCGGCCACGAATCCGGACCTGACCAATGGCAGCAACCCGGGCTTCTTCCGCGTTGTGCCCACTGACGCTGTCCAGGGCCCGACAGATGCTGACTACATCGCCACCACCATGGGTGCCAAGAACGTCGTTGTCATCGAAGAGAAGACGGACTACGGCAAGGGCATCGCAATGTCGGTCTCCGATGCGCTCACGGCTGCCGGTGTGAAGGTCACCAGCATCCCCGTCGCTGAGAGCAAGAAGTCATACGATGACGTCATCGCCAAGGTTGCCGACGACACCGACGTGGTGTTTGTGACCTTCCAGGTCGCTGCCAAGTCGCAGCAGGTCGCTCAGGGACTCGTGAAGGCTGGCAAGAAGGCCGTCGTGTTCGGGTCAGACGGCTCGTTCTCGGCCGACTTCAAGACCCCGGGCGCCTACGTGTCCGCGTTTGCCCCTGACATCAACGGCATCCCTGCCGCTGCGACAGTTGCTAAGGCATTCACCGACAAGTACGGCAAGTTCGGCACCTTCGGGCCGCCGGTCTACGTCGCTACTCAGGCAGTCATGCAGGCCGCACAGCGTGCGTGCACGACAGCGGGCGCCTCGGCCGATCGCGCTGGCGTGCTGAAGGAGCTTCCCAACACCAACATTGCCGGATCGATCCTTGGTGGCGACATCAAGTTCGATGCCAAGGGTGACGTTGACGGTGCGAAGTTCTACATCTTCAAGATCGACGACGCCGGGACCGCAGTGACGGTTCAGTAGTCATCTGGGAAACGGGGGTCGGCAGATGTTGCCGGCCCCCGTTTCACAATCCGCACAGTGAGGATGTCGTGCAGTACTTTTTAACGCAGTTGGTCAACGGAGTGATCTTCGGTGGCGTCTATGCGTTGATTGCCTTGGGCTACACGCTCATTTATGGCGTGCTTCAATTCCTGAACCTTGCCCACGGCGAGGTTTACATGATGGGCGCCTTCTTCGGCTTTTTCACGATGACCACGCTCGGCGGGCCGTCTATGTCGGTTCTCCCGGTCCCCTTGATGATTTTGCTCATGTTCGTGGTTGCCATGGGCGGCAGCGCACTTCTGGGCATCGGGATCGAACGTTTCGCCTATCGACCGCTGAGGCGATCGTCTCGACTTGCCCCGCTGATCTCTGCCCTCGGAGTGTCGCTGTTCCTCCAGAGCGCTGCCCTGTTGCTCTTTAGTTCGAGAGTCAGGCTCTACGACAGCAACCTTTTCCTGAGCGTTAAATCGGGAATAACCGTCTTCGGCGTACACATCGACACCGCGGAGATCATGGTGGTTGTCGGAGCTGTGCTCCTTATGGTCATTCTGTGGTTCCTGGTCAATCGCACGAATCTTGGTCGAGCGATGAGAGCGGTCGCGGTCGATCAGGACGCGGCGGTCATGAACGGCATCGACGTGGATCGCACCGTCGTCTGGACCTTTGGAATCGCGAGCGCCCTCGCTGGCGCCGCGGGCGTGATGTCCGGTCTGCTGATGTACCCGGTCGACCAGTACATCGGAGTCTTTGCCGGATTGAAAGGCTTCACGGCTGCCGTGCTGGGTGGCATCGGGTCCATTCCCGGAGCGATGCTCGGAGGGTTCCTGCTAGGCATCACTGAAGCGATGGTGACGGCCTACCTCAACCCGACCTACTCAGATTTCCTCGCGTTCTTCATTCTCGTCATTGTTCTGCTTGTTCGACCGCGCGGGCTTTTGGGCCGCCCAGCCTTGGTGAAGGTGTGAGGTCATGAGCGAGCAGGATCAGGCCGGCCGCGGGATCGGCACCGATGAGTGGGTTGCCCAACACGAGGATCGGGTCGGCGCACCTCAGACAGGAATGGCGCGAGTGGCGCAGCAGTGGACACGCCTGCCCGGGCTCGTGCGTTGGGGCATCCCACTGGTGATTTTCTTGTCGGTGCCGTTCATCGGTAGCAGCGACTACATCTTGCGCATCGGGATCAACCTCGGCCTGTTCGTCCTTTTGGCCTTGGGTCTGAATCTCGTCGTGGGGTACAGCGGTCTGCTCGACTTGGGATTCGTTGCGTTCTACGGCTTCGGTGCCTACGCCTACGCGATGCTGTCAAGCGAGCAATTCGGAGTCCATCTCAACTCGATAGTGGCGCTGCTTCTCGTGATCGGGACCACCGCCTCATTCGGCTTCATTCTGGGGCTCCCATCGCGACGGCTCACAGGGGACTACCTCGCGATCGCCACCCTGTTCTTCGGGCAGATGTTCGCCGTGTTTGTCGTGTCCTCCGACGAGTTCCAGTTTCCTGGCATGTCGGATCCGGTCGACCTCACGGGAGGTGCGAACGGCATCACGCAGGTGGATCAGATTTCGGTTTTTGGGTTCACCTTCGAGACGAACCTGTCCTACTACCTGCTGCTCGTGGTGCTGGTGGTCTTCTTCACGGTGGCGACCAAGCGAATCCACTTCTCGCGTCATGGACTTGCGTGGCGCAGTCTCGGTGAGGACACGGTTGCAGCGCAGCACATGACCATCCCCACCGTGCGCCTCAAGCTGCTGGCCTTCACGATTGGCGCAGGAGTGGCCGGCCTTGCCGGAGCGATTTTTGCGTCTGTGCAGCAGGGTGTGTACCCCAGCGAGTTCATGCTCCCGCTGCTCATCACCATCTACGCCGCCCTGATCCTTGGCGGCCTTGGCAGCATCCCCGGCATTCTCCTGGGGGCCTTCATCATGGTGGTGCTGCCAGAAGTGCTTCGCTTCCCTGACTACAGCAACGGAATCTTCCTCGCTGTCCTGATCATCGCCGTGATTGCGACCGTGAAATCGTGGAAGGTCCTGCTGTGGGCCTTCGGTGGGATGATTGTCATCGGCTTCCTCGTCAACGGGATTTTGCTCGCACTGCAGGTTCCGTACCTTGCCGCCAAGGAGTGGATCACCGGACCGCTCGCCCCTGTGCTGGGGTCCTGGGTCTTCATGCCTGAGAATCGAGTTCTCTACGGCAACATCGCCTTTGTGGCGCTGGTCGGGTTGGCCGCGTGGATGTCCATCATGAGGCGTCGAACGCGCATCATCGTGTTGCCGCTGGCCCTATGGCTGGCTATTTGGACGTGGGAGGTGCGTCTGCTTCTAGAGCCCAGCGTGACGCGTCAACTCCTCATCGGAGCGCTTCTCATTGTGCTCATGGCGTCGCGGCCGCAGGGCCTGTTGGGCAAGCCACGTGTGGAGGTCCTGTGACCACCACCGCGCTGGAACTGACATCGGTGACCAAGACATTCGGCGGTCTGGTCAGCCTCGATGCGTTGAGCCTGTCCGTTCAAGAACGTGAAGTCCTCAGTGTCATCGGACCCAACGGAGCGGGCAAGACCACGTTCTTCAACATCATCACGGGGGTGTACCAGCCCGACAGTGGCGACGTGCTGCTCTACGGACGGTCAATTGCGGGGATGACTCCGGATCGCGTGGCACGCATGGGGGTCGCGCGAACATTCCAAAATGTGCGTTTGTTCCTGAACCTCACGGTTCGTGAGAACATCACCGCCGCGATGTACGGCCGCACGAAGTCCAACCTGCTCGACACTTTGCTCGGTACACCGCGGGCGCGTCGCGAGAGCCGCGAGAACGAGGAGCGCGTGCTTGATGCGCTGTCCTTCTTCGGAACTCGTCTGCAGGGCTACCGGCTTGATCAGCCCGCGTATTCGCTGTCGTATGCAAATCGGCGTCGACTCGAGATCGCCAGAGCCATGGCGACCGGTGCACGCGTGTTGCTACTGGACGAACCAGCTGCTGGCATGAATCCGGCAGAAACCCATGAGATTACCGAGATCATCGGGCGACTTCGCGCCGAGCGCGACTACACGATCGTGGTTATCGAACACGACATGCATGTGGTCGAAGGTGTGAGCGATCGCGTCATCGCACTCGACCATGGCGTGAAAATCGCCGAAGGATCCTTCGACAGCGTGGCCACAGATCCCAGCGTCATTGAGGCCTATCTCGGGCGTGGATCGGCGGCCAAGAAGTGACCGCGCCCTTGCTCGAACTTCGTGACGTCAATACGTACTACGGCCCGATCCACATCCTGCAGGGGGTGAGCCTCACTGTTGGTCACGGTGAATTCGTGGCTCTGCTGGGTGGCAATGCGTGTGGCAAGTCCACCACTCTCAAGACCGCACTGGGCTTGGTTACGCCACGATCCGGCCAGGTGCTGATCGATGGCGTGGATGTAACGCAGGAGAAGCCAGCGGCGCGCATCCGTCGCGGGCTGGCCGTCGTACCGGAGAACCGCCGATTGTTCGGCCCTATGACGGTGATGGAAAACCTTCAGTTGGGTGCCTTCACGCGATCCAATGTTCCCAAGGAGGACTACGACCGGGTGTTCGAGTTGTTCCCGCGCGTGGCCGAGCGACGCAATCAGTTAGCCGGAACCTTGTCGGGCGGCGAACAGCAGATGGTTGCCGTGGCACGCGCATTGATGGCCAACCCCCGTCTGCTACTCATGGACGA
>Ga0136644_10000553_pt1 | contig 29861 bp, 31 predicted proteins | sample C_130820_EF_Meta_FD_94780 | JGI IMG/M metagenome (GOLD analysis project Ga0136644, IMG submission 94780) | Freshwater microbial communities from Lake Croche, Canada to study carbon cycling - C_130820_EF_MetaG (v2) (version 2) | ecosystem: Environmental > Aquatic > Freshwater > Lake | place...
CTCAAGGATCTGGATGAGCACATTATCAAGGCAGCTGTGGAGAACAGCACCAAGTGGTTTGGCAAGAAGCGGTCCGAGGAGGCTATTCGTGACGCGTTCAAGCCTATTCTCAGCGTTTCAACTGACAAGGTTGATGGTGAGTATGTGCCCAATGGCAAGTACCCTCCCAGCTTCCGTGTCAAGATCCCAGTCTACGACAACCGCGTTTCAACGGAGATCGTTGATGCGCATCGCAACCCGGTGACCTATGTCACGCCAGAGTCTCTGACCTCTATCTTCCCCAAGGGTGTTGAGGCGAACCTCGCAGTCAGCGGTAGCATCTATGTGATTGCTGGCGGTGGCTTTGGTGTGACGTGGCGTCTAACGGCTGCCCAGGTATTCCCTCAGGTTCGCCGTACGGCAGCGGATATGTTCGACGATGAGTCGAATGCGCCTCCTACGGTCGTTGAGGATGAGGAGACTCAGGCTCCTACGCAGACGCAGACTCAGAATGATGAAGACTCTGGGTATGGTGGTTCTCAGGCTCAGCCGTCAGAGCAGACTCCTACTCCAGCGCCTGCTGTTCGCCAGCCTCGTCGCCGTCCTGCGGCGGGCGCGGGTGCACCTTAGACCAAACACGTGAATCTGTGGGAGCAGTATACATGATAAAAGACTCATCAATAAATAGTACCGAGCAATCGGGACCTACATAAGGTCTTTTTACTTCCGGGCAACCGCTCAGAGGTAAAAGCGACTTTTTTCCACACTTAGGGCATTCATGGATCTCCGGCATGGTCATAACCATCTGCGGAGTTAACAGACGAATGTTCGTATCTAACGTCTTATCAAATACGGTCTTGAAATCATCGACCAGGCAATCCTGGTATGCTTCATTGGACAGAATGGACCACAACGTTGCATTTTTAGATTCCCATTCTTCCTGGAACAGAGTTGAGAAGTCGTTCTTACCGAACCACAGAGCAAAAAAGATCTCGGGATGGTCTGGATCATGCTCGGCAATTCCTACCCGCTGTGAATTCTCGTCGTACAGTGAGTATACGTTCCAGTCAAACGACCTATCTAGGGAACCACGGTACACGTCCCTACCATTATAATGCCACTCCTCAGCCTCAAAGTCATCATCATGATCAGCTATATCTTCCGATGTATCTCGGTAGATGTAGTTGGGTTTTAGAATAGAATACATTACTTAGTTTCAAGTTAATCAAACTTTACGGTTACACGCACATCATGGCGAGCCATAGACTTCGTAGCAGAATGTGACAGTTCGTGGCGCTTCTTCTTTGGGCCATCTGTCTCCTTTGTCTCGTGCAGACGTGTCTCCATATCCGCATGCACTGCATCGCGGTGCTTCTCTAGGTAATCCAGAACTTCGTCAGTAATTGCCCACTCAAAGAAATTCAGCTGACCAACTGTCGTATCCATATCACGGAACTTAATACGCTTCCACCGACAGAACGGATCGAACATCTTCTTGCTGTAGGCTTTTAGGTGAGACTTGTACGACAAATACACGATTACGTGCTTATTCGCTTTCGTCATGTACGAAATATTGAACTTCTTTGCATAATTGGTCACAAACCAATCAATCAGACGCAAGGATAGATCGGAGTTACCTGTCAGAATGTTGCGTACACGAGCAGTCACTTTTTCACTATAAAATCGTTCTAGGCGATACAGCACCCACTGTTCCTGACTTTGGATTTCCATTTACTGAATTCTATGTGCTAACCTGAAAACGGGTTTAGTTAACGTAGGTGTATGTAGACAAATGGATCTAGATAAAGTAGAACAACTCATACTTCTATATGGCCACGATGATCAGCGTACGAATGCATGGCACGCCAAGCGAGGAGAAATGCTGACTGCCTCTGAAATTTACAAAGCCGTTCACGATGCATCTCCTGCTCTGAAACATGAGATCGTCATGTCTAAGCTTACTCCAAGACAGCAACAGCAGTCGGGATTTGGACCTAAGGCACTTATGTGGGGAACTCGGTTTGAGCCGATTGCAAAGTATATTTACACCACGTATATTCAGCCAGGCGTGGAAATTGCCGATACGACGTGTATCCCTCATCCAGACCACCAATTTCTAGGCGCTTCGCCTGACGGTATTCTTCTGACAGCATCAAAAGACGATCCGAGGTATGGTCGTTTGGTAGAGTTCAAGTGCCCGATTTCCCGCGTGTTTTCGGACGATACTCCAATTCCTTCAACGTATTACCATCAGATGCAACTGCAGATGGAGTGTACCGGTATGAAGGAATGTGATTACGTCGAGTTGAAGTTCAATGAGGTCACGTATACTGAATGGCTGGAATCTACCGCTCAGTATAAGTCATGGTTTGCTGTAGCTGAAGATGGGCGTGTAGTGTACCGTCATATTTCCGATACGCGCGATGTTGCAACCTGGCGTCGCGAAATGATGCCAAATTTGGACACTGAGTGGTGGACGACTGTATATTGGGTATTTGATAAGTACCGGATATCTCTCGTACCCCGTGACTATAATTGGTTGCCTTCCAACCTATCAAGTTTCCGAGAGATTTGGGCGAAGGTTCAAGAGCACCGATCTACAGGAACTCTGCCCGAACACCCCAAGGAAAAGACGGTTCTAACGCTTTGAAGAATTAATCGCTGAACAAAATTTTCGGGGAAATACGAATCCGGGCACCGTTTCGGATTGCAGACATATGGAATTGCCGATGCTCACAATCTTCGGGGAACCGGATATTTACACCGTCAAGATCGGCTGGAGTCATGAATTTCACTGCAGTCTCTGCGATATTCCAATTGTACCTGCATCCACGGAACTTCTCTGGGCGGTACAGTGCAAACCCGTTAAAGGCCGATTCACAGTCTACAAGATCATTTGGAGATGTGGTATTCAGCTTATCGGTAATATACTTTTTCAATTCGATCGCCGGATTACTGTTTTCATATCCATTGAAATGCAAACGACTGAATCTGTACTTGTCAATCGACAGAGCCCAAATATCATAGTAATCTTTTCGGTTAAACGAGACTGCATCCCAATCATCGCGATCCAACGTATCTTTCATGACTGACAGATCCATTGGCTTTGAGCATACGTCATCCATATCCATCATGATGATATGCGTATACCGATTCTTTTCAATGTAGTCTAGAAGCACGTTACGAGCATTGCAGATATTCCTGCACCGATTATCGGATTTGCTATTCGCATTCAGGATCGTGATAGTAAACTCCTTGCTGAGTCGAGTAAGTTCAGACATCGAATTGTCGTCGGATTCGTCATATGCAATGACAACCTCGTAACTATTAAACACACTCACAGCCTTACGAATATTTTGGAATACGGAGTCTAGGTAAGTCCCACAGTTCTTCACGCATCCTGCAATACATACTCTACGATGGTTCATGATCTTGCGAATGATAGGGAAAAATCCAAGTTCGGTCATAATCGTCTTCTTTGCTGACCGAATCTTATCAATTCGCTGAGACCACCAGTCTTCTTCTACAGCTTTGCGAATGATTTCAGCAGCCTTTACAGGATCAGCGGGAAGACGCACAAAACACTGAGGATCAAGATGGTCTTCTAGGTTAGGACATCCCCAGTAAAAGGGAAGACATTCACAAATCAGAGGTTCCCAGATTTTTTCAGTCGCATAATTGGTTTCCGAATTGTTCTCTACGGCCAAGACGTACTTGTACTTGGAATACACATTGTACCGATTATCGTCCGGAACTGGCCCCTGGTAATGTAGCAGAGAGTGATAATTTTCTTTTCCGTAGACATCAATCTTACCGTTCGATGCCACATGAAGCCTAAACAGATGACCAGTATCCTGCTTCTTGTGACTCAGGATAATACACGTATCGTCTTTCTTCGGGGGAAAGTTCACTAAGTCTCCATTCAGTGTCCATGTGGCAGGATTGAGGAATCGACGATTATGGACATGCAAAAACTTCTTAGGATCCGGATTAGCCCATTCTCCCCAAGTCTTTACGCCCCATCGTTTCGTATCATCATACACCCACGGTTCCATCTGAAAAACAATTGTTTTTTTAGGATCGTATGATTCGTCTACAGACGGTATATTCAGAATGACGTAGTAATCTGCTTCATCTTTCCACGTGAGAGTAACATCCGAATGAGGCATCGCTCCAGCTTCTTTCGCCATAGTCTGAGACGATGCCCAGTTTCCAATAATTTTTACAGTTGGTTTCTTCTGTACCTTATTCTTTACGAAAATACCATCCTTTGGCTTGAAGTACTGTGAATGCCCAAGATTATTCAGATCAATTGATGTCTTAAAGAACCCCAAAGTATTGAATCCTGCGCAATTGGGATCAGCTAATGCAATGTCCATACACTCGTGTACAGGCTTGTTATGGTAATATGAATCACATCCAATCTGATCGAATCCTGGAATAAACGTAAACTCGGTCTCAAACTTACTGAAATCTAACCCGATAAACTCCGTCTGAATATCTGAATCAATCGGTTTGGTCATATCTTCCCACCATTCGGCAAACACTATCTGTGGCCGAACTTCCATAGGTTTCAAATCTGGACAAATCTTTACGATATAATCAATTCCATGCTTGATTCCATTCTTTTCAATGTAATCGACCAGTATCTTAGCTCCATTCTTATTGATTGAGTACCCAAAGGTGCCTCCAATATACAGATTCTTCTGAAGCTCAGCAATGACTAGATTATCGGAGTCTGCTACATATGTAGTATGAGTTGCTTTACGTAGTATGTCAAACATAGAGTATCCAAGAAGTAGATAATCACATTTGACAAATGCTTCTTTCAGTACTTCACACTTCTTCTTGAAATCGGGTGTAAAGGTAATATCATCTTCGAGAATAACATAGTAATCAGTCGACGTATCTTCCAACAAAGACTTCCAAATACCGTAATGAGTGAGAGCACACCCCATAATTCCAAGCCGATTGCCAAAATCGTTGCCTCGGAATAATGACCATATCTCAAATGTAGGGTACAAAGTCTTACCATCAAATGCTTCAATAAACTGATAGTCGGTGAACTCCTGTTCCTTGAACAGTTTCGTCATATTTGCCTTACGGTCTTCACGACGCTTCAAGTTCACAACTTTAGTGATAGGATCTACTTTTCGGAACTGAGACTCATCATTCAGATCATACGCGTTCTTTATGTTCTTATTATTACGTTCAGATGTGAGACGACCGGTATGTCTGCAAGTAATCATATCAAAAAACGCAGACTTGTACCCAGCGTCCGTCCACTTGTTGGCATAATCCATCTCAAAGAAGGTATTGGGGCTATCGTAATTCCCAAGCTTCAAAATAGTGTCAACATCAATCACGCTGGGACGGAAACTGTAGTGTGGCCAATAGTGGCAGTTCTTGTACGGAAACTGTCCTCGCTTGTGTTCATGAACCACAAACCCAGGAGATACCGGCGAGTACCCACGCATATCTACATCATTGATCGTTTCCGAGTATCCGCGGTTAAACAGAACCTGCTTGATATCGGTCTGATTCTTAAGGAACTGAATGGAATCCTCTACGTACGAACGCTTGATGTAAAAAAGGAAATCGTCTTCCATATGAATCCAGTACTTGGGTTTCAGTTCCTTCAGCTTATTCCAAATAATGTTCATGCTTTCGCGGTGCCCCTTCTCTTCCGGAGTTTTATGGTAAAAGTTGAACCAGGGATACAACTTCTTCATGGTCTGACGATCCACCTTACTTGAGTTATCGTCCACACAGAACCAGTAATCAATTTGGTCGGCGTCCGTCCAATGATTCAGGATAGAGTTTACGGTCTCACAGAACAGATCCATGCGCTTGCAGGACGTAATGGAAAGAAAGACTCGGTTATTGGATGACTTTGCCGGTTTGAACTTTGATGGGGCAGTCAACAGTTCTCGGTTCTTCTTGAAAAGCATATTCCACATCACAATCATTTCTTTCTGATCAGTGCACGTGTGAACGTACTGCGATAGGTTATAAAATAGTCCAAGAGTATCTGGATCATCATTCATTTCATTCATACTGAATCTCAAATTAGAAAACGTACGGCTACGAATAGGTTGCTGAGCAATATTATTGAGAATAATCTTTTTACCACACTCGTATGCTAATGTACGATTACCCAATAAGAAGGCGCTGATACCTGTATTAAACTCAAATATGTCGTTATAGAAATCGCTGAATAAAAATAGTTTATCTTGTGGGTTTTTGTTATAGTTCTTGTGCTTCTCGTACAACAGCACAACAAGACTGTGCAGTCCTGCATCCTTCATAGTTTCAGTTGCAAAAATGATACCTTCAGTACGGTCCGAATCAAACTTCTCAGCTTTCAAGAAATACTCAAGTGCCTTTACAATATTATTTTTTCCGCGGTACTGAAATCCAAGCATCAAGCAAGCATAGTACTTCTCTTGCACCCAATTATTCAGTTCTTCTACAACACGAGTATACCATTCAATCGCATCGTCTGATCGGTTACAGTCCTTGTAGCTTTGGGCACAGTAGAACGCATACCGACTTGTTAGACCTCCTTTCGTCTCAACTTCCTTATAGTACGCCTTCTTCAGGATTTCTGCATCTTTCAAATACTTATCCTTATCTCGACTACGGGCTCCATTCTTACCAGAATCCACGTAGTAATCCCCGTCAATAATTGACTCAGACGGGTGAGCATTCTCAAGACTAATATACTCATGAAGAACGCCCACAAATTTAGTGGGCTTCTGTGCAGTCACCAGGAGTGGACGGTAGTAAGTGAATCCAAATCCAAATTTTAGCTTATAGAAATCCTTATCTAGATGAGATGGGATACGTAGTCGCCCGTGAATAGTATCATCAGCATCAAAAATAAAAATATAATCTGCCTTCTTGAAAGCTCCACGCAGGGCTAGGGTACGATTGTGACCAAAATCCTGCCACTCATGTTGTAGAAGTTCGCCAGGAATTCCCTTCTCCTTAAAAAAGTCAGTAATGATTTCACGAGTATTATCGGTAGAACCTGTATCACAGATCACCCAGTAGGAAAAGGTAATCTGATCAACTAGATTTTCAAGAGTCTTTCGTATCACATGTGATTCGTCTTTGACGATCATGTTTAAGCAGATAGTCGGCATTGTATAGATTATTTTCATATCACGTAAGCGGGTTTAAACTGGAACAAATGAGTTCCAGATATTTACACGATAAGGGGTTTCAACCCCTGGAGGCTGTTCGTACGGACCCTCTGTAGGCTTGAAACTATTTGTCTGCTGAGCATATGAAGAAACGCGAGTCTGATCTGTCTTCTCGGCATTCGAGTTATCCACAAAGGATGCCTCAAACCCTTCATATGACTTTGGTGATAACACGTACCAAACAAGTGCTAGTCCACCAAGGATTGCAACAATTCCCCAGATGTTCATTTACATATCTACAGCGTAAAAATGGAATGGCGTTTTCGTAGTAGGGAAATAGTAAAGAGAATGGACGACCGAGCTATCAAGACACTGAAAGATATGCTCGTGGAGCGTGGTATTAAGGGTGAATCCATGGAACCGGTTACTCCGGCGATGGATGAGACGCATATGTACAACTTTGGAGGGATTCTGATTATTTACAGCACCAAGAATCGTGTTGCGAGTATCACACCGTTCGTAGAGTTTGCAAAGGAAAACGGGTACACTGCTGGTACAATTATTGTTACCGAGACTCCTTTGAGCGACAAGGTGTTTGCCTCGCTGGTGAACTTTATTGCGAACCCCGAGAATCCGCTCATGCAGGTCTTTATTCTGGGAAGTTTGTACTTCAATTACTCCAAGCACTACCTTGTTCCCAAGCATCGGTTGCTTGATGATAAGGAGCGGACGGACATATCCAAGATGTTTGACCTAACCAAGCTTCGACGTATTGAGAGCCAAGATCCTATGGCAAAGTATCTGGGTGCCCGACCTGGAGACGTAGTAGAGGTATCTGGAATGTGTATGGTTTCGGGAGAGAACAAACGCTGGCTAATTTGTGCTGCTGAAACAACAAATGGATAACCAGTTCAATACCCTGGCTAGGAGTTACCATGACAATTACATCGAGTACGCTACAACTCGAGGAGAGTCTTATCGTAATGGGTATGAGTCGGCACAGAAAGGTCTTGAAGAAATCATTGCGAGTTTGACTAAACAAGTTACGGAAAATGCCGAAAATATTAAGTTTGCGGTGGGGAAGAGCGGTGCTGCACAGTATCGCGAGAAACAAGCAGTTTTAAATAATATTGGAGCACATATCCAGCAACAGTCTGATCGCGTTGAGCAGGGAAACATGCGGGTACCTCCCGTATCCCGCGGTAAAACGTATACGAACGAATACTTCGTGGTCTCATTGTTATTTTTAGCTATCGTCGGCCTCCAGTTTGTGTAACACTGTTCACTATGCGCTGAGGTAAGCTTGTAGTCCAAGCGGCGCGAATTGCCAGCGTCACAACAATTAGACACAGAATAAAGAGTACGCTCAAGTAGATATTGTACGTTGCGATTGCTTTTGCTAACCGAGTCGATGTAGTTCCTTCAATCATCTTCAGAGTACGAAGAATATCCATGGATTTTTTTAAGTTTACGTATTCTTGCTGATACTTCATGAGATCGTCCGTTAATTTGTTCAACGTAGCACTATCTATCTCCCCAGTACCCTCATTTATTTTTTTAATAATGTCCGTTATAGCAGATGTCATCGCTACATTCAGGTCTAAAACAGTCTGAACGAGCTTGCTCTGTGAAGAAGGATCCTGTTCCTTGATAGCAGCGGCAATAGCCACTGAATACCTCTGCTTTAGACTTGCATACTTCGTTTGGAAGTTCTGTAAGTCGGTTTTTCTCGCATCATCGAATGCGTGGATATCCATTACTTTTCTCCCACACTAAATAAATGCCAACTACGGTAGGAGTGAACAAAGGTACTTCAGCTGCTAATGGCGGAAAGGGACCGGCCACTGATTACTCCATGCTTCTGGAGATGAAGCGTCGGAGCATTATTATCGCTGGCGTTGCCGTAAAAGCTGGCTTAACTGGCATTCAGAACGGTCGTACTACGACTGTTCTAAGTGATCGCCCAATGACGCGTGGATTTGAGGAGGGACCTGCAACTTCTCGTCTACACTTAGCAGGAGCTCGCAAGAACTTCGTTAAGTTCTAGTAGACTAGAACTTTATACTTCTCATTGAATAATATGGCGGACTTTCAAACCGCTTTTGATAGTAACACGAGTGGTATTAATACCACACTAACGACACAGCTATCTTCGATCCAACAATGGTCGAATGTACCTGGTTCTCTCGTAAAAGCTTCATCTTCGGCCGCTGGGTACCTTTGGGGCTACAACTCTGGAAACTTAGTATGGTTTTGTCAGCAACCGTGTACTGGTTCTTGGTCACAGGTAGATATAGGTGCCTTAACACCTGCCCCTGCTCCCGCTCCAGCTCCTGCGCCTGCTCCAGCCCCTGCGCCTGCTCCAGCGCCTGCACCTGCCCCTGCTCCCGCTACACCGTTTAATTATAGCGTGGCTGGTGCGACGCCCGCAATTGACAGCTTGAAGCAGTCGTACAACTCTCAATGGCGTGGACAGTACACAATGATAAATGTAATTGGTATATGGTACTATACCAGTACTGGAAGTTCTGGTTCAGTGTCTTGCCGTGTTCACTACCAATACTCTTCCGGATACTGGAATGCTTATTTTACATACTCCCCTTCAACGGGTAAGTACACATATAACTATGGTAGTGGTAATAGTGCATCTGCTACAGATACCGGCCTATCAGCTTCAGACTTAACACAACTCACTAAACTATATCCTGTTCCCGATTCTCCTCCAACTCCCGCTCCAGCGCCTGCCCCCGCTCCAGCACCTGCTCCAGCACCTGCTCCAGCACCTGCCCCCGCTCCGGCGCCCCCTTCTCCTCCACAGTTGTTGGATATTACGACCGATGATACGAATGTATTCTTGCTCTACAAAAATGGAAGCAAAGTAAGCCTAGCTAGTAAGACTGCAAATAATCAAACAAACTGGTCAATTACGTCCGTCGGATCTGACGCATTCAAGCCAACATCTATATTTTCAACTCATACGTATATTTGGCTTCAGGCCGATAATAATGTGAAGGCCAAGATCCCAAAACCGGTTAATATGACCAATGTCATGTCAAATAATGATGTATCGGTTCGTATTACGTCTGCGAGTGCTACTACTCTGTATGGAGTAGACGGATCTGGTCATGCTATGCGTTCAGATGAGACATTACAGTCTGGATGGAGTCCAATCGCGGGTCTTGGAGGAGTTAATGTGAAGTCCGTTATTGGAGATATAGATGAGACGGGTCTCTTTTTTCTCGATACTTCATCCAAGCTTTCTCAATGTCTTGGAGACTGCTCAACAAAGAGTATTGCCCCAGTCAATACCCAAGGTTTCCTTCCTATGAATGTGAGTGCAGATCCAGCGACCAAACAGCTCTGGATGACATCAACAACTCCTGGAAACGCCGGAAATATTTTTAACCGTATGGCAAATCCTGATTATACGAGTATTTCAAATTCAGTCTACCCATACGATGATAAACGTACTAAAGTGGTAGGAGATATTGAGAAAGAATACAATGAGCAGACCAAGGTTATGACAGTCAATAAACAACTTGCCGAATTCCAAGACTTTTTTTCGAATATTTTTGGCAAGGCCACCAAGGCTCAGCAAGATGTCAATACCGAAATCAGTCAAGTTGACAATACACTTGCCACCGACCAAGCTAAACTAAACAAGATTAATAGCATACAACCAGCTATTCAGAAATTTGTAATAACGTTAGCTATTGTCGGACTGATTTATGCAACTGCTTCGTTACTTGGTTGGATTACTCATGTCATAGTCCTTATCGTACTTATTGTTGGAATTTACCTATCATTAAATAATGACGTCACTCTTTCCTCCGTGTGGACCTGATTGTCTTAAGCAAAGGGAGCTGGCACAATTGAAATCAGCTATGGATTCCCGCCCAACCGATCAGGTCGCATCGATAGCTTATTACACTGCTTTGTATGGTCAGGACTGGTTAGCTGAAGAAAAAAACAAGTTGGCAAAGTCATCGGTTGAGCCAGTACTAGTCCAGTACCGCACACGATATGATAACTTAAAACAGCAGTTAAAGGATCAAAGCCAGTTTTCTGATCTAGCAACCGCTGTTCGAGCTGATGGAGGAATTACCTATTTAGAAAAGGACTACGAGAAGGAGAAATCAAAGGCTGACGTCCTAGACCGATTATGGATACTGAATAATTCCAGTCCCAAGTACACTGATGTTGAACCATTTGGAATACTATTGTACCTGCTGATTGCCTTTTTAGTTATTATTGTTGTAGCTATGGCTTATATCAAATACCGTAAGTATGCGTCTCCGCCTTCATTTGTGGGCGGAAATCGTCTAAGGTAAAACTAATGGAAGCTAGTTACTTTATCCTGGCACTTCTAATATTCTTAATGTATGCAGTTATCTCATGGTACTCATCCATTGAAGGATTCGAAGATGGAAGCACTACGGAGCTCAACGATTCCGCAATTTACGATGAAACATATGCGAATATTTATGATGCACTCTGGAATTCAAACGAGCGTATCAAGTACGAGCAGGTATCAATTCAGGATGTATCGTTAGCCGATAAACCTATTTCCGACGTTCGAATTCTGGATTTGTGCTGTGGTACTGCACCCCATGCCTGTTTCTTCAAGAACTTGGGAGTTCAGTACATGGGCGTAGATAAGTCAGATGCAATGATCACGAAAGCTCGAGAACGATGTTCGTCCGCGAAGTTCAGTAAGGGAGATGTTACATTGCCTCAGTTATTCCCCCAGAAATCATACAGTCATTGTTTACTTTTGGGATTCTCAATCTACATGTTCCAGAATCCACGTGTGTTGGCAGAGAATGCTTTTCAGTGGCTTCAGCCTGGCGGGTACTTTGTAGTGCATCTAGTTGATCCAGATAAGTTTGATCCCTTACACGATTTGTCGTCTCCGTTTGCTGCCTTCTCGTTGCAGAAGTATAACTTGGAGCGCCAGACTGAGTCTATAGTGTACTTTGACAAGTTCAAGTACGCTGGCAAACTCAAGAAGACAAAGAATGAAGACAATGCGTCGTACGATGAAGTCCTGACGTTTTATGATGCTTCGGAGAACGGAGGACATAAGTACCGCGAGAACAAGCAGTCATTGAATATGCCTTCCAAGGAGCGTATGATTGATATTATTCGTACAACTGGATTCAAGCATGATGAAACCGTTGACTTAGTACGTTGCGGTAAGGAATACCAATTTTTATGTTATTTCACGCGCTGATATGTCTTCGTCTAACTAACTACATATTTTACGAAGTAGTAATAATGTCTCAGATAGAGCTGAGAGTCCTGAAGCAGGGACTACAATCGCCCAGAGTGTTTTCGGCGTCATTCTTTACTATGAAAGATGCCTACCGAAAATTTGAGGTATATGAGGGAAATCTTAAACATTTTTGTCGTATAACGAATCATTCTGGGTTCTGTACGCGCATTTATACAGACGATTCTGGGCAGGAAATTGCTCTACGTGTAGCTGAAAAGTACGATCACGTTTCGGTCATTCATTTCAATTGCGAACTCTTTAGGGAAGATGTTGGGCACGTTGGAACGTTCGGAACAATTGTACGGTTTCTTCCTTTATTTGAAGATGGGTTGGAACGAGTTTGGGTCTCGGATATAGATATTCCGGAAGTTTACATTAGTCCAAACCATTTGCGAGCTATGGATCAGGCAAAGGCAGATCTGTATTTCCGAACTTATTTGTGCTACGACACAAAGGTATATGGGCGTCACTTCACAATTACTGCTGGCACGATTATATCTAAAATTGTGTTTCCTCGTCAGATTCTGACCAAGTTTCTGAATAAATTAGCAGATGGTGGGCTCAATGACACAATTGATCTATTGAACCGTGACAATGCCATTCGAAAGAAAGTGTCATCAAAAATTCCGTATGGGATTGATGAAGTGTTTACTAACACGACCTTTTACGAATGGTTAATTCGGCATAAAGTTCGGTGCCTAGTTCTCAAAGATTATACGAGTGCAGCGTGGCATTTGCAATCAAAAGGTATCTTGCCGGACAATGAAAAACGTCTATTTGAAATGTATTATTCGTCGAACAATAAGAATCTCATTCCACGAATGAAAGCTATTTTGTTGAAAAAACTACCTCCCTATATTGAAGAAAAGCCGTGTTTAAAAGAGATGTTGGATATACTACCAAACATAAAGAACTCAATGTACGTCCCATACGTTGTAGTCGGGCAAGAATTGGACTAGAGTCAGATTAATGAACCCGGTCGTTTCTGACGGCCGTACAGTCTTAGATTTTCAAAAATTCACTTTCTCTGGACATTTGCGGACACACGTCTACAAAGTTCTGGATGAGAACATCAAGTTAGGTCATGCTGATTACGCGGGATACTGGACGCTGGAACTTCTTTGTTCCGGACTCGTTCATTCCATGTGGCAAACTCTGTTTGAGTCATCGGCCAAACACATTAATCGCGCCGCCCCAAATGTGTTTTTGTACCTAGTTCAAGCATACGAGAAGTTCGCTCCATACGAATCTCAGTACTCTTTGATGGCCATGACCGATATGCGTAACAATATTCCCGTTCGTCAAATGGTCTGTGAAGCGGCTGCGACTGTCGCCCTCACACGTAAAAATAAGTTGATGTCTCTGCCTACTATCAAACCCGAACACGATTTCCAGCAAGTCACTATTACGGAAAACTTAAAAGCCCCGTCATCCAATTACGTTCGGCATTTACTGAAAGAAGATGATCCTATGGACTTGTACGTTTCATTGAACGAACTGGCTTACTGCTTACGCCCCGAAGCTCGAGATTTCACGCGAGCTATTTACTGGATTTCATGGATCTTGAAGTTTGCGTCCGTATTTAAGCAGACCAATAAACGACCGCTAGAATGTTCGTACCGCCCGAATCCTTACATTGATCAAAGTCACGGTCGTCATGTGATATGGATATTTTGGGATATTGTCCAAAATGCTTCCCGATCATCTCCTCAAGCTGGAGTACTGAATCCTTACATTGATGCGCTTTACAAACTACACTGTTTGCGCTGGAATCCCAGCGTGATGAAAGCTCGTTGCTGTTTTCTAGTGTGTGCTTGTTTGTACATCTGCGAAAGCAATACTTTGGATATTCATTACCCAGTTCCTCAAGATATAATCGCAGTCAAAGGAATTGTGGAAAGTACTCCAAATTGGATTCATTCAATCATCCAGACTCAGAAGACATTTTCACCGTAAGGTACAAATGTTCAGCAAGAAGTTTGTTCACTGCGTAGTCTTAGCTGTTGTGTTCTTTGTTATCAGCTCGCCGATTACGTACCGCCTGGTTGATAAGCTGGTAGGACGTATTGCCGGTACTTTTTCGCCATATATGGTTGAGACTCTGCGGGTAGCTCAGGCCGGATGCCCGACAACGTACGGTATTGGTCTCCATGCCGTGCTCTTTGGTGTGATTGCATACTACTTCCTCCACCACTAGTCTGAAATACGGATTCAAATGGGACGAACATCAGTACATATAAACAATGCGAATCAAGAGGTACAATGGACGCAAGGTACCATTCAAGCTCCCAGCAATTCGCGAGACAAAGGACATTCAAGTTTTGTGGTGTGATGACGGTTGGGCATATGTGCCTCAAAATAAGATCCGGAGAGCGTTTCAGACTGTAGATAACGTTGGAATATTAGAGTACATTGAAGAGCCGTGGGAAGGAGTCGTTCCTGCAAAAGTTGTGTATGATGAGAAGGTATTGTACACAATCTATAATCACCCAAAGATGTGGATGGAGGTGGGAAACCAGTACTCCGAGCTGTACGTTATAGATGAGGCCTGAAAAACCTACCCGATCAACAAATGATTGCATTAGATATCCTGTACATTGCGCTGGCCACAATTTGTGTGCTAGCCATTCTACAGATTTTTGCGTATGTAGCTACTCGTGTTCTGTACCCGCCAGAGCCCCAGATTATCTACCGTAATGTCCCAGTGCCAATGCCTCAGCAGGCTCCGCAGGCTCCTCCGATGCAGTCCCCTTACCTACAGCAGGGACCTCCCCAACAGCCGAAAAACGAACCGGCTTTCACCCAGCAGGCTCAGGAAGTAAAACTACCGGAGTATGAGCCGCGCAAGCCAGCTTCAGACTCTTTACGCGTGGACCCCGAGCTCCCGCCTGGTCTTCAAGAAACCCGTCCCGACGGACTCTAAAACGTTTCGCGTTCCTCAAACTACCGGTACATCAGGATGGATCATATTCACATACGAAAACGCTATTCCCGTGTGTCTTTGGATGACCGCACAGGAGTGTCGCCGTGTTCCGTGTATTGTAGATGAACGTATATGTGGAGACACGTTTCTTCGAGCTGAACGTATGGGTCCGTATGAATTCGTGATTGGCGATATCTTTATCTTTAATTCCAATTGTGTCTTTGCTTGTTCTACATTTGAACAGCGATACCATTGGCTGAAAGAACTGATGGATACGTTCATTTATCCTTCGAAGTTTACAGCCCAATTCATTCACAAGAAGGATTTGAATAAGACACATAAGATCCGAGGATACGAAGAACATCTAGATGAGCCGGGTAAACATGGTTACTTTGTAGATTCCGATGATTGCCAGGATATTGTGAAATTACCTATTCCGGACTGCTATGAAGTGTCTGGTGGAGGGTACTTGAAAGTACCAGATCTGAAAACGTCCGTATTCCTGCGTTCTAAAGGTTCGGCATTCAAACTCAAATGTTCTCGTAATGAGGATGGATCCTGGTCAGTTCTGGAAAACATTCCTTCTATAGATTAAATGGCTCTTAAGGGTTCATCTAAAAAACACGGCACTCGCCGTCGCAAGATGCGTGGTGGATTCTATGGTGCTAAGGGGGCTATTGCGCCAGGTGCCATGGAGTGGGGTCATGGATCAGAATATGGCGCCTTTGTCTCAAACTCCCAGCGTGGCCAGAATGCTATTCTAGGTGCCGGTCGTCGTCGTAAGAGCAAGAAGACCCGCAAGACTCGTCGTCGTAGCCGTAAGCTCCGTGGTGGCGAGAAGTTTGGTGTCGTCTCAGCCGGGTTTTTAGGTGATGGTTCGGCCGGTCTGGCCAACGTTCACGGTGTTACGACAAACCACAACCTGAACAATTCTGCCAAGTTTGGAGCATTCAATGATGGCGGTGCGCACTCTCTAAAAGACAACGGAAACTTTATAACGACTAAGTAAATAATGGACACGTTAATCGCAGGTCTGCTTTTTGCTGTAGCAACCGTATTTCTTTACCAGCGTCACCTAGTGACGATGCTTCCTTGGGTCATTCTAGGATACATTCTAGCGTACCATGTTGGCAAGCTGAGCCACACGGTTTCCGTACTTGTTGGCTTAGTCCTAGTGTACCTGATCTCAATGATCACACGTCAGACGTACGAAGGGTTTGAAGATAAGAAAGCTGAGGATGCTAAGAGCGAAAAGCAAGAGAAGGGTAAGGGCGAGACGAAGAAGGATGATCCTGAGCCAGCGCCGTCTAAGAATGCTTCGGATGCACATGTAGATGTCGGTACGACGATCCTACATGCATATCGTAATCTGACTCCTGAGCAGATTGGAGGTATGCGCCGTGACACAAAAGAGCTCATGGGACTACAGAAGGAGCTGATGGGTTCGTTAGCTGAAATGAAACCGGCGATTGAGCAGGGTGCCGAGTTACTACAGACGTTCAGCCAGTTTTTCGGTAAGGATGCTGCTCAGGGAGCGGTTCCCCAGAGCATGTGAATACGTTCCATAGCATCTGCATACACGTAAGCGTGGTAATCAGCATCATTCGTTGAAATAAAAGGACCACCAATGGATTTGACAATGCGAGTCCATTCGTGAAGTTCGGCGATCAGCATCTTGAAGTAAATGTAATCTGACCACAGATTTACAGTTTTGTACAATGAGATCATTGAAAATATAGATGGTAGTTCCAAATACCACACACACGTAATGAATGTAACCAACGGGCTTATAATCATATCTGCAAGTAATGTGACTTTTTCTAGCCACCCTTCTGGATTAAATATCTTATTTAATCGAGAATAGTCATCGGCCTTTTCAAAAAATTGTTTATCGTGCAGAAACATGTACGCTAACGATTCACTCGTCATGCGAGTCTTCAGCATCTGAGAACTCGGGATCATTTATTACAAACCCAGCCGAAGGAAAATCAACAGTTTCTAACGTCTTAGTATCAAGGTACTGCCAAGTCACATCAGTAACTTCAAACGTTTCGTTCAGCCATTCCGGAGTAATGTGAACGCCATAATATATCGTATCATTAATGTCATTCGTGTAATCAACAATTATACCGTCGGGGTAGTGTGCTCCAACCCAAAGCCACGGAAGAATTGACGGAGAAACCTCGTATTCATCTTTCTTGGGTGGGGCAAACAGTATTGCATCCACGCGTCTGCAACAATTGAATATCTTTTTATAGACCCATGCAATAAGAAGCATTTAATTTAGTACGTAGAATCCTGTGAAAGCGGTAACGCACCAACCTCGTCCTTTAGGGTTGATACCATATGGTTACGGTTCTTCAGGTTGTCGCCAGTGAGCGACGCAAACCCCTCACGCGCCAGAAGTCCTACCTGACGATCAATGCCCAGACCTAACGAGATTGATGTCGCGAGAGCAACCATAATGAATGGCGTAGCAACAATCGCCCAAGATACAACACCTAGATCAACGGAACACAGGGCATCTAGAATGACGACTCCGGCAACACCCATGACAACCTTCGCTAAAGCCGTCACAAATAGGCTGAGGGACAGATCCAGACCGACGTGGATCACAATGTACAGGAGGTACAGAAGTGCGGGAGGACACAGCGAATCAATGAAACGCATCTTCAGGTTATTTACATTGATACAACAAAAATGAACAGGCACATCCAGACAATTATAGAATTGACCGGGTGTTCTGAGGACGACGCCATGCGGGTATACGCCGAAACAAATGACGTAGAAGATGCAGTAGATAAGTTACTTCCTCCTGCTAAGAACCAGGCGCGACAGTATTATGATGCTATTAGGCCGGTGCGGATATATACTCACGAAGAAGAGGAAATCAGGAAGTTACGCGATGTGCTCAAGAAGATGGACGAAAAACATCTTACTTTGTTAAATCCACGCGGTTTCGTGGTACCAAGCGCGCCGAATACCCACCGCGAAGAAACGGTTCTACAAAATAATTGTGATCAGGAATGTCAGCTACCCGTTCATCAATCAGAGGCTCAAACACCGGGAACTGCTTGTCAGTTACCGTCTGAATGCTCTTCCGGTTTGCCGTAGAGTGACCGTACATTACACGGCTCTGGTCATCTACATTCTCAAGGCTTCCCATACCCAGGTTAGGCGTGGTAGCAAACGGGCGAGCAAATACCTGCTTAGGTCCCTTCATACGAGCAGTTCCCGGAGCTCCAAACAGAAGATCGGACTGGGTATCAATACCACAACCACCCTCGGGGGAGTTACCGAAGTTACCCATCGGAATCAGGCCGGGAATAGATGCAGCTACAGCCCAATCGTTTCCGCATCCCGAAGGAGAAGCATTCACCAGTCCATTCTTATTGGCTTCATTCACAGGAGCATCGCGCCAAGCCGATCCATCGCGGGTATTGGCGAACATGTACGGTAATCCGTAATTCGACGACATCTTATTACTATAAAACGAATTTAACTCAAAGGAAGTTACTTAAGTTAACAATGTTGCTCCAACCGTGCGATTGGCTTGAGAGCGATACCAAAGAGAGGAAGTATGTGGTAGACGTATTTGGTAGACTTGATGACGATCGTGTCGCAAAAATCAGGCTTACTGGATTTCAACCGTACTTCTATCTCCGATCAGATGATGGCGAGACGAAAGATAATATGTACACTAGCATTGGGTCTGCAATGACCAAGGAAGGTAAGTTCCTTACTGGAATGAAGATCGTTGAGGAACACAAGCTGGATGCCATGCGTGGATTCAATAGTCTCAAACCAATTAAGGTCTGGAAACTTACCTTCAATGGTGTTATCATGATGAAGATGGTTCTGAAAGTCCTGAAGTCCGGAATCAAGTTGGGTAAGCGTTCAATCGTATTGGAAGATATCTATGAAGCCAACTTGCCTCCGTACATCCGACTGTTCCACGAGATGGATATATGTCCTGCATCACCTATCTCATTTGAGGCAGAAGAGGAGGACCCGGACGACGATGAGAACGTAGATGTGAGATTTACAGTTCCTTATGACGAGATCAAACCGGCAAACGCTAATGTCCCAATGTATATTGCAGGCTATGATATTGAGACCTACTCTGAGTCCGGAAACTTCCCAGTCGCATCCAATCCGTCTGATGAAATCATTCAGATTGGTATTTCGTTTCGGTATACTGACGATATGCTGAACTCATACAAGCGCTTCGTGTTTGTATCTGGTACATGCACTGCATCTAAAGACGATACGGTGAAGTTCGTGAGTTGCCGGAACGAGAAGCATCTTCTGGAAGAGTTCATGAAGTGCGTACGATTTGAGAACCCTGACATCATCGCGGGATACAATACGTTTGGGTTTGATGACTCATATATTGCCGATCGGTGCAAATACAATCGTCTTATCTTCAATATTGGACGAATTGAAATTGACGACTGGAAGAACCGTGGTGAGGTAACGTACGCACACACCGAAGCCAAGAAGTTTGAGCTGGCGTCTGGTACCTTTGCTGTACGGTACCTGAAAGTTCCTGGTCGTCTGGCAATTGACCTGCTTCTATCTGTTCGGCGAGAACAGAATCTGGACTCGTACAAGCTGGATAACGTAGCGTCCGTGTTCTTACGCGACAAGGTCATCAAGGTTGTGCATACAGATTCGCTCGTTAAAGTACATACAAAGAGCACACGTGGATTGTTTGTAGGTAATCAAGTGAGATTTGATGTTATGACCAATACGACCAATCCGTACCGTGAAGGCGAGAAGTTTGAAGTCATCGACAAGGATGAAAAAACGTTCACTCTTCGTGACCCGACAAACAGTATTCTAAACGATCTATCTGCCGACGAGCTTTCTAAACTAGAGTGGTGTTTCGGTAAAGATGATACGTCAGCCCAAGACATGTTTGCATCCCATCGTGGATCGGCAGATGATAGGGCGGTGATTGCCAAGTACTGTATTCAGGACTGTGACTTAGTCCTGACGCTCATGGCCAAGCTGGATACGTTCGTCAATGCTCGCGGTATGGCAGACGTATGTCGTGTTCCTATCCAGTACATCTTCCTGCGTGGCCAGGGCATCAAGATTTACTCGGCTGTCGTCTATAACGCTTCTAAACGTAACCAGATCATTATGACGCAGGAAGGTCTGGAAGGTGATACGTCGTACGAAGGCGCGATTGTCCTGCCTCCCAAGATTGGGATGTACCTAGACCAACCTATCCCAGTTTTGGATTTCAATTCGCTGTACCCTTCGAACATGATTGCTTACAATCTGTCTCCAGATACGCTCGTGTACGTCAAGCGGTACTCTGGAACTGGGAAACTCCTTGAACAGACTCCCAAGATCTTACCTGATACGACCGGGTTCAAGGTAGATGATGTGTCGTACGATTCACTTGGTACTGGCGAACGTATTACGTGCGGATTCATTCAGCCGTCCGATGATCCTCGTACACTTGGCGTTCTGCCTTTGACGCTGGATCTCTTGCTGAAGAAGCGCAAGGAAACTCGAAAGCTGATGGAGAAGACGGACGATGAGTCTCAGAAATCGGTGCTGAATGGTCTTCAGTTGGCGTACAAGGTTGTAGCCAATTCAGTGTATGGTCAGTGTGGTTCGCGCACCTCTCCGATCCGCAGACTGGAGGTGGCGGCATGTACGACTGCTGTTGGTCGTCAGAAGATCTTTGATGCCAAAAAAATCGTAGAGACTGAGTTTGGTGGTGAGGTGATTTATGGCGATACGGATTCAATCTTCGTGAAGTTTGCCACGAAAGATCTGGCTGAGAGCATTGAGCTAGGTAAGAAGGCAGCAGAACGAATTACCGCTTCGGGACGAAAGGCCCACAAGATTGAATATGAAAAGACGTTCTATCCGTTCATTCTGTTCTGCCGGAAACGGTACGTCGGTATGATGTACGAGGACGATGTCACAAAATGTAAGCGCAAGACGATGGGTGTCGCACTCAAGCGACGAGATAATGCTCCTATCGTCAAAGATGTATTTGGCGGAGCACTGGATTCGCTGATGGAGCACCGAAACATTAAAGTCGCCGAGAAATTGGTCAAGGATATGCTGGTGAAAGTCATGAAGAACGAGTACCCGTTGGAAAAGTTCATCTTGTCCAAGCAGTTGCGAGACGATTACAAGAATCCCGGGCAAATTGCTCATCGAGTTCTAGCTGATCGGATGGAGGAACGAGATGCAGGGAATAAGCCCCAGGTCGGTGATCGCTTGTCGTATGTCTACGTCGCCAACCGCAAAGATGAGAAGAAGCAAGGTGATAAAATTGAGAGCGTTGAGTACGTTCGCGAGAAGAAGCTGAAGCCGGATGTAGAGTTTTACGTGACAAACCAAATTCAAAATCCGGTTGCCCAACTGTTTGCTCTTGCCATTGAAGATTTGGACGGGTACAAGAAACGCGACTACGATTCCTACTTCAAAGAGTATCGTGAAACACTCGATGAAGAGGAAGCAACTCTAAAAGTCCTGAAGCTCAAGGAAAAGGATTTGGAACCATTACTGTTTATGGGAGCTCAGTACTTGAAGAAGCATAAGACTGGTCCCATGGACATGTTCCTGAAACGCTAAGTGGTTTTAAACGATTTGAGTAATAAAAGGAAATGGACGAACAAATTCTGGATGTTCTGGAAAAGCTGGCAGAGGCGCGTGGAGAATTCCTGACGAATGAAACAATTCGGTCCTTGAATTTCCCTTCCCGTTCGACGCTTGTAGCGCGATTTTTGAATACAGAGTCTCATATCGTCGAACTCGTGAATCGTATTCATGCGAGTCGGATTTATGGAGATTTCACCCAGGCTCTTTTGACGGTCACTCTTCCTGGAGCAGTTGGTGGTGTACCTCGTAATTTTTCAGACCCGGTTGCGGTCACTGCGTCTACAAACCAGATCAATGCCGGCCTAGAAGCTATTCAGACAGCGTCTTCGCCTTGCGCAATTTGTCAGGAGACGATTTCTTCTGGCGGGGTGCGGATTCGGGTTTGTCAGCACGAGTATCATCGGGCTTGTATCGTAAACTGGTTTTCAATGAGTGTACGATGTCCAGTCTGTCGGCACGATATTCGTGAAACGGGTCCTGAAGCCCAAACATCGACTGACGCATTAAGAACATCTGTTCCACTGCCAAGCCAGTCGGAGGACTCACAAACTTAGGAATTGTGTCTGATTCTCCATACTGAATTCGGTGCATCATGCGTCGCACATCATGGTTACAATCTTTCAATAAAGAGCTAACGTCCTGATCGTGAAAGAAGTTTTGTATATCGTTTGCTCTTGGTGGAAAACATCGCAAATTATCTATGTGCTCGGCGTTCCGTTTGAAAATAGTGGGCAGTTCATTTCCAGTACACAGAATAGGTACTTTTCGCTGAGGATCACGAATCCATTCCACTATTTTATTCTGAGCATGCGGATCAGATCCGTCAACTTCATCTAAAATCACACATGTCTTACGAGACGTCTCGCCACGAATAAATGAATGTATATTCACGGCGGAACGACAAGCGTCCTTGATTTTTTCCACGTCTTCAAAGCTTCTGATTGAACGGGACGCATTAATCTCCAACGGATCAAATCCGAACGTACGAGCAGCTGCTAAAGCTAGGGTGGTTTTTCCTATACCCGGAGGTCCTGAAAGCATAATAGCCTTCTGAAAATTTGTTGATTTAAGGTACTTTCTTAGTGACTCTTTTTCTTCACGGTACCCAAATACATCATCTAATGTTGTTGGTCGGTAAACTTCCGAATACATTAGTGTTCTTATTCAAAACAATCTAAACGCATTTGCCGTAATAAGAGTGCGCATATAAGATAGTGGTCAGTCCCAGGCTCTTATAAGGCCTGTACCCGAGTTCGATTCTCGGTATGCGCATTTACGTCCTTCTAAACACCATAATCGTATTTTTAAACCATGATAGCGAAGACATTGTCCGCATAGTGCTTTCGCTTTCAGTATCGTTGATGTATCCCAGCCCACACACCTTTGACTTGATATAGTCGTTATTCTGCTCATTAAAGTGTCCGTGCCCTCCCTGTCCTTTCACTGCCCAGCTTAGAACAATTCCGCACTTGTTATTGTTGTGCAGGTTGTTGATAAAAATATCTTCAAACGTCTTAGGCAGGTGTTCGCCGACTTCTAGAGACATAACCCAGTCAAATGGTTCAAGTTGAGTTGGAACCGACAGATCAAGTACCTTGCACGTATTATTCGTCAGTTCAGGAGTATTTGGATTACCGTCAAACCCTGTGGCATCCAAACCGCAATTGCGAAATGCTTGTACATACTTACCCATTCCACACCCAAAATCCACTATGCTGGTAGCTCCCTCATTCTTGAAAAAGCTAATAAGACACTTTGCAAGATTTGCGTCATGAACGTGCTGGCTACTTGCTTGCGTACCTTGCCAATATCCGTTTGAGTGTATAGACATATCTGGTTTGTAGTAAAAAAGTCTGCACACTGTAAACAAGTTTAAGGGCAATTTCCTTCCCAATCAGTACCGCACGAATGAGCTAAATTACACTTTGCATCAGGACTTGCAAGAGTTGGAGTTTTTGGATCAAATGGTTGACATATAGTCACATATCTAGGTTCACATAATCCAGTCACTTGATTCAGTTCCCAAAGAAGAGGACATGCATTTCCACGACCATATGGAATAACTATTTGGGGGTTTATTACGTATTTATAGAATGCCAAGAGTGCAAATGTAACAAGTGAAGCAACTAAGACTACAATGAAAACGTCGCTTGCATTCATTCTTGTTTTTCTGTTGAGAAAGTAATGGAAGTCGCACGCCACGTCATAGACACCTTCTTTAAGGACACACCCAATCCTTTGGTTCGTCATCATCTCGACTCGTTCGCAGATTTATTGAACATCAAGATTCCTACCTATATTCGTGGTCTGAATCCTCTCACGCGCATCTTGAAAGATGACCGAGAGATCCGAATTTTTATTGGAGGGCGTTCTGGTGATAAAATCCAGTATTTGCCTCCAGCCGATGAGAATGGGAACGCTATTCTTCCTCATTGGTGCCGTCTAGAAAACCAGACGTACTCATTTGAAATCAAGGCTAAGGTTGATATTGATTACGTGATTGGCGGAGAGACAATGACTGAATCGTTTGACGATGTATCGATTGGTCGGTTACCTCTTATGCTAAAGAGTTCTTTGTGCTACCTTACGTCTATGAACGGCGACGAACTGTACGATGCCGGAGAATGTAAGTTTGAGTTGGGCGGATACTTCATTGTTGGAGGATCTGAGAAGGTACTGCTTACCCAGGAAAAACTCGCAGACAATATGTTGTATGCTTCGAAGCGCAAGAAGGTAGCAGAAACCAGTTTGCAAGTTGTTGGGTTGATTGAAAGTGATAAGACGGAGTCAAAGATTGCTGGAGCTACTCGTGGGGAAGACTATGAGTACATTTCAGGTATTCGTACCATAAATGAGGCGGGAACTCGTGGACCCTACACTCATTTCCTAGTCTTGCCACCAAAAAACATACGACCCAATGATCCTGCTACTATTGCCAAAGTGTTTGATTACTCGGCGTTTTATGAGAAGCGTCTGTGCACGATTCAGTTGCATGGATTCAGCAAACCAGTTCCAATCGTGAGCGTATTTTATGCTCTGGGAGCCACCAATGATAAAGATATTTACGATTTAGTGTTTGCCGGTGTACCGGAAGAGGAACGGAGTATTTACCATGAAACATTTGCTGAGCTCATGAAGTCGCACGAAGTATTCCTAAAGCAGGAAATGTCCAAAGAAGAAGACCAGAACCAGGATGCTAATATGTTAGTTCTCAAGCGTGTATGCCGTACTCCAACTCAGGCTGCCGTCTATGTCAACTTATACAATACCCTGTTCTCGCACTGCGAGTTCATTGAGGGTGAAAGTACCTCAGCACTATACCGTCGTAAAGCATATCTTCTTGGACACATGCTGAAAATGACAATCGATGTGTCACTTGATATAAAACCCAAGAGTGATCGTGATCATTACCGCTACAAGCGTCTGTACGCTTCAGGAGACTTGTGTTTTACCGAGTTCCGCCGGATCTATAAGGAAATTGCCAATAACATGCTTTTGCGTCTAGATTCGCGCGTTGAGTTCGAGGGAAGTACGTATTCGGGTAAGAAACTTGTGAACTTAATTAAAGATACTCCCAACACGTACTGGAAATCTTACATCATGCTGTCCGAGATTGAGAAGTCGTTCAAGGGCAAGTGGGGAGGCAAGGACGGAATTTCGCAGGAACTGACGCGCGTATCTTACCTGGGAAGTATCGCTATGCTTCGCCGCGTGAATTTGGATATGGACAAAAGCACGAAATCGTACGAGGCTCGGCGCCTGCACGGAAGCTCTTGGGGGTACATGTGCCCTTCTGATAACCCGGATGGAGGAAGTGTGGGAATGATCAAGTCCATGACTCTTCTTTCGTCTATCAGCACAGCGACTCCAGCCAAGGTTCTGATGGATATTGTTAAGGCATACAAGACGTTCAAACCAATTCAGCTAATTAATCCTTCCAAATTCAGTCCAGCGTGGACGAAAGTGTACGTGAACTCCGATCTAGTTGGAGTGTTTACTGCAGATGCTGAGGATTTCCACTACGATACTCTCCAGAAACGCCGTAATCGCGAAATCTCAAAGTTTGTATCTTTATGCTGGAATCGCCTAGAGAACGAGTACATTATTTCAACGGACGCTGGTCGGGCAGTGCGACCAGTATACCGTGAAGGAACCAAGCCGGAAGTCGTGAAGCGTACCCTAAAATGGGACTCGTTTGATAACAAGCTTCTTGATTACATAGATCCTCAGGAGACGGAAAGCTTACGTATTCGGATGGAACCGTTCTCTGATTCTCAAGTATCGGAAATCCACGGAATCACGATTTTCTCAGCATCGGGAAGTGTAATTCCAAATGCAGACTTCAATCAGTCTCCGCGCAATATATTCGCGTGTCAGCAGACGAAACACGCGTGCTCCTGGTTCAATACTGCGTTCAACAAACGTTTCGATACGATGGCTACGTGGCTCTACAATCCCCAAGTTCCTTTATCACAAACTTGGACCAGTCGTCATATTCTAGGTAAGGATGGATGTTTGGCGTACGGTGAGAACTCTATTGTAGCTCTGGGGATTTACTCAGGGTACAATCAGGAAGATTCCATTCTCCTGAACGATGCGGCATTAAAGCGAGGAATGTTCAATACGATCTACTACCATTCGTATGATATCCAGGAAGAGATGGTTAACGTAATGGCTCAGACGCACACAGAGTTTGGAAATTTGGTACTAGATTCCCGGTTCCGCGAGACGGTGGTGCGAAAAGAGGGCAAAGAGTATTCTCATTTGGATGGAGATGGAATTATTACGGTTGGTTCAGAGGTGACGGACGACACAGTTTTAGTTGGAATCGTAAGTCCATTAACCAAAGAAGGTCAAGCCACAAGTTATACCGATAAATCTTACATTCCTAAACGTGGACAGAAGGGACGAGTTGATGCAGTCTACCGCTACACTACGTCTGTTCGTGGTTCTGGAGGAAACCTAACAGTTCTTCGTGGCGTAAAAATTCGTGTGGCCGAGAATCGCGTACCAACCTTAGGAGACAAGTTCTGTTCTCGTCACGGTCAGAAAGGAACTGTAGGACTCCGTCTAGCAGAAGTGGATATGCCGTACACAGCTGGAGGTCTGCGCCCGGATATTATTGTGAACCCACACGCTTTTCCCAGTCGCATGACGATCGGTCAGTTCATTGAGAGTATGGGAACTAAAGCAGGAGTACATGTTGGAAGTGCCGTAGACTCTACCGCATTTTCTACTCAGAATCGAGTGGGTGAACTGAAAGATCTGTTGACAAAGTTAGGATACCATCCTTACGGTCACGAGATCATGTACAATGGCCAGTCTGGAGAAATGATGGATGCCGAAATTTTTATTGGCCCAACCTACTACTTGCGTCTCAAACTGATGGTTGAGGATAAGATCAATTACCGATCCACAGGACCACGTACTCTACTCACTCGCCAGCCCGTAGAAGGCCGTGCGAATGATGGAGGATTACGTATCGGTGAAATGGAGCGAGACGGTCTGATCTCACACGGAATGTCCAAGTTCTTGAATGAAAGTTCAATGGAACGATCGGATAAATCAACTACCTTGTTCCAGCCGGAAACAGGGTATATTGATTCAACACCTGATCTCCAAGGACGAAAAATTGATGCGCCGTACTCTATGGGTCTTCTACTCCGTGAACTTGAAGCCATGCATATTTCGGTACGCTTAGCATCCTCATAATGTAAAAAGTGGTGTATAAAACACCGGTTGTTGACTAGAGCTCCTCCCCGTGCATGTAGCACGCAATGTCGTCGAGCTCCTGCGTCTCCAGGACACCATTGTCCAGGAAAGACTCGCGGTGGACAAAGGCCAACAGCGAGTTTTCTTCCTCTCGCCGGAGGAAGTCGAAGATCAGCTTGTAGATCTCCTTGATTGAGCCGCTCCGAGGCGGCACGTCCTCACCGAGCACGCGCCGTGCAACAGTGATCCAGCTCCGAGGCGCGTCACGGTCCTTGGCTTCGTAGCCAGGCAGGATAGAGCGCTCAAAGAGCTTGGCGCCGTCGCTAGAATGTAGGTACGGCTTCATCTTGTAGTACCAGATGATGGCAATCGAGTAGTTGTTCGGTAGCGACTTCAGCCAGCCACCGATATCATCGGCATCAAACTCCTTGGTAAACGGGCTCTCCTTGAGCGCCATCTTCATAAACCCCTTAGGGTCCGTCGCGATAAAACGCTTCGTGGGCAGATCCTCCTCAGGCAGCATCTTCAGCGCCATCTCGATATAATGTGTGTATGATCTACCAATATTCACAAAAACAATTTCGTTTTTCACTTGCGGTGTTTGCGCGTCTTACGTTTCTTGTGTTTACGAGCCTTCTTCGTTTTCCTCTTCTTCCGTCCGGCTTTGGGGACGTCGCGAACAAACATCTTTGACGACTCCTCGTCGACTTCTTGAGACCCAGTCGGTGTTCGCATAATATCATCCACAATCTTCTGCTGCTCTGCCGTCTGTTGGGCGACTGAACCGGTGCGTGGAGGAGGAGCGCCCAGATACTTAATATACGCACCAAGACTTCGTGGTTTGGTATCTTTTTCGTTCAAAATTGGCATAGTGGGGTCTCTTGCTGTCTCCTTCATAGTATCTCCCCATTTTGACACCTTTTCTCGCGTAAGACTCGACGACGTAGCCATTATAAGTTTATCAAGAAACGGATTTTATCATAGCAAGCTTATAAATGAATAATAACATGGCTGACCACATGTACGTAACAAAGCGTAATGGTGACCGCGTTCCGGTCTCATTTGACGAGATTCTCCAGCGCATCCGTAAACTATCGGATGGTCTAGAGCATGTCAATCCGGATCTAGTCGCCCAAAAGGTATGCAATCAGCTCACGGATGGTATGCCAACGTCCAAGCTTGACGAATTTGCCGCGGAAACGTGTGCTATGATGCAGGCGCGCTATCACCCGAACTACGGTACTCTAGCGTCACGCATTGTGATTGACAATCATCATAAGACCACTCCTGCAACCCTGCTGGAATGTGTAGAGAAACTCTACCATGGCAAGACTCAGGTTATCTCGGAAGAGTACCATGAACTGGTGTGCAAGCATGCAGATAAGTATCAGGAGATGATTTGTTACGACTGTGATTTCATGTTCGATTACTTCGGATTCAAAACTTTGGAGCGTGGTTACCTTCTGAAAGTAAACGGCGAAGTTGTGGAGCGTCCTCAGCATATGTGGATGCGCGTAGCCATCCAGCTTCATTCCGAGAATTTTGGTCGAGTCAAGGAGACGTACGATGCTCTGTCGCAAGGATACTTCATTCACGCGACTCCCACGCTATTCAATTCGGGAACCCGTACTCCCCAGCTCTCATCGTGCTTTCTCGTCCAGATGGCGGATGATTCTATTCAGGGAATTTACAAGACTCTGGGTGACTGTGCCCAGATTTCCAAGTGGGCTGGTGGAATTGGTCTGTCGGTCCATAATATTCGTGCACGTGGCTCAAAGATCCACGGTACCAATGGAGAGTCAACTGGGTTGGTTCCTATGCTCAAAGTGTTCAATGATACTGCAAAGTATGTGAATCAGGGTGGAAAGCGGAACGGTTCGTTCGCGATCTATCTAGAACCTTGGCACGCGGATATCGAAGATTTCCTGCGTCTACGTCTTAACCAGGGAGCGGAAGAAGATCGGGCACGTGACCTGTTCTACGGCTTGTGGATCCCAGATCTGTTCATGTATCGTGTAGAGCATAATTTGGAGTGGACGCTGATGTGCCCCAAGGAATGCCCTGGACTGGACGAAGTTTGGGGTAAGGAATTTGATAGTTTGTATATTCATTACGAGCGTCGGGCATACGGACGCAAGACGGTTCCCGCCCAAAAGATCTGGCAGATGATTCTGGACGCCCAGATCCAGAC
>Ga0136644_10000556_pt1 | contig 29762 bp, 5 predicted proteins | sample C_130820_EF_Meta_FD_94780 | JGI IMG/M metagenome (GOLD analysis project Ga0136644, IMG submission 94780) | Freshwater microbial communities from Lake Croche, Canada to study carbon cycling - C_130820_EF_MetaG (v2) (version 2) | ecosystem: Environmental > Aquatic > Freshwater > Lake | place: Lake...
GATCCTAGCATTGTCATCAATTCTCTACCTAAATCATTCAATCTTTGAAATAACTCTAAACTATCATACTGTACAGTATAATAATCAAGAAGCATATCTTCTAATGATTTATATTTTAAGTCTTTAGATATTTTATCTAAAATTGTTCTATCAGCACCACCTTTAATAGCTTTACCAATTAACCACATGTTAGCAAGAGTTTGAGGGTCTAACTCTTTACTTCTATTTTCATTTGTTAAATATGTCCCAGCTTGCTCTCCTGGTTTTAAAAATCTTTTACCATCTATAGTTTTTTCAATTTTTTCTTGTAGCTCAACTATACCATTACGTAAAGCATCAGAATCATAATTTCCAAATGAATCTTGTTTTAAATCTATTAAACCTAAAAGATCTTTTATTGCAGGTTGAGATGTAAAATCCATCATAAATTCAATAGGAACAGCTTGACCCTTTTCATCTGTAAGCATTGATAACATACCCATTGATCCCATTGATTTATTGTCCCAGTTAAATTCACGTAAAAACTGATTCTTAGCATTATCCACAGATTCTGTAAACATAATTTTTAAGTTATCAGATATACTACGTTTTTCTCCTAAAAATGATTTAGAACTACCTGTCTTTCCTATATATAATAAATCAATAATATCACCATCTCTATTAAGTTTAATTTTTATAGGATTGTAAATAGGTTTCTTAGTTTCACTATCTATCTTACCTAATGTTAATGGTTTATCTTGTAAGTCAGCCTGAGCTGAAATTAAATTAGCAAATATAGATACCCCATCTTTACCAGATTTATTATCCATAAATCTAGTTATACTAGTTTGATAATCTAAAGGAAGGTTAGCTCCTTCATCTATAACAATGCCATATTTTTCTAATTGTTTTTCACGTATAGAAACTTTCTTTTTTACTTCATCCATATCTACAGACTTAGTAATCTTTTCAAAAGTGTCTTCATGTGTAAGAACATTCCAATGAATATCTCTATAGGCTTGACTAATCTGATCTTCATTAAGACTAGAAATATCAGTTATACTATTAATAGTGTATTGAACGGGACCATATGTAACTTTACCTTCACTGTCTTCACCTTTTATTATTTTTGAAGTGTATGCAAATAACTTATCTACGTCAAAGTCAGAACCCATTTGTCCTGTAATACCATCTGGTACAATGATGGTGTTCTCCATATAACTAGGAAGAAATCCTACCACTTCTACAGGAAGCATAGATACGTGAGACTGGTTTGGAATACGTGAAGCTATTAACTGCAGCATTTCAGGAGAAAGTCTAGATGTATCTAATATTTTAACACCATTCTTTTCTGTAATAAAATCATTAAGATCAATCAAATTACCTTCTTCATCTTTAAGGTATTGTGATACTATCACTTGAGCTGGTTGTACATTTCCTTGTTTATCTTTACTAACATATTTAAGTTCAACTTCACCATCCTTAAATGTTTTAGCAAACTTATCAGTCCATATTATATCAGACTTAATTCCTTTACTAAGATCTTTAAAATTAAACTTAGCTCCAACACCACTCACTTGTACAAAACTAGTTCCCTCAACTTTTAACATTACATTCTTATTAATCATAGAATTAATAAGTCCTTGAAACTTTGGAAATTTAAACTGAACCTCTAAAGGAATTTCAAACATTCCCTGATCATTAAGTGCTAATGATTTTAAGTCATTAGCTGTATAACTACCTGTTGTATCCTTTTTAATAGTTTCTTCAAGTAATTTATACAACCCTCTATTTGATACATGTAGATTTCCAATTTTTTCTTTAAGCTTATCTGCAGCATTATCAAACATTTTAGCACGTAAAGCTTCTTTAATACTCTTCATCTCAGTACCAGAAACATTACTTAATCCAGAAAAATTAAAAACACTCTCTAACAAACCATCAAACAATGTACGGTTCATCTGTGTAACTGTAGAAACTTGTGTCTTTTGATGAGGTATTTCTTGTTGATTACGTAAACCATCTCTAGAAAGTTCTTGTAATCCTTTTTCAAAATCTACTGGTTCAATAAAATTATTATTTTCATCAAACACTTCTACAGATAAAGATGGTCTTCCAAGTTTTTTAGCTGATTTAAAATTAGCAGATTGGATGTCATTTTTTTCCATCCATATTCTTAATTTATCTCTTTCACTTCCAGCTTCATGCTGAGGTATAAGAGGAAATCTAGAACTTTTAACATAGTCATATCTATTTAAACCTGCTTCATCATTTCCTTCTTTTGAACTACCTGCATAAACAGGTTTCATAGGATTTAGAGTGTATCCTAATTCTTCTTTAGTTAATTCATAATAACCACCTTTACCAGCTTTCTCTATTTTATTATAAATATCCTCCCATATTTTTAAAGGAATTCTACCCTCACTCATTAGATAGTCTATATGTTCTTGCATAGTGACAAACTCCTGAGCATCTGTAGGTTCAAAATCTTTAAAAAAATCATTACTTTTTTTAACATCTTTTAGTGTAACTGTTTTATATGTTTGATTTACACCATATGTTTTATTATCACCATACTTCCATGTCCAGTTACCTTGTGACCCTGGAGCTATAAGAGCAGCAGCACGTTTAGAAAATTCATCCCAAGTTGATTTAACAAGTTTTATTTTATCTTCACCAGATAGTTTATTAAAATCTAAAATAGTAACTCCTTCAGAAGCTTTGAAAGAATGCATAGGATCAAACTTTAAAAACTGAATAGTTTTTATTTGACTATTCATGTAATTTAGTTTCATATCCATGCTCATTAAAACAGCAAGATTTCTATTTGTAGCTTTAGTTTGTCTAAATTTATTTACATATACATTTCTATAAAGAGGAAATTCATAGTTATTATTTTTATTTATTTCAATAATACCATTTTCTATAAATTTATTCACCTCATTTTCTGCAGAGTTTGTAAATTCATTTAATATAATATCAGCTACAGTTTTACTATGCTTTGTATTAAGTTGATTAATAGTAAATTTACCTGAGTAAAGATCTTTTCTAAAATCTTCTAATGCAGGGTCACTATTTAATCTAGGTATAAAGTAAAATAATTTAGAAGCTATGTTAAAGTTTTCAAGATTTATAGAATCACTGTATTTCATAGCTGAAAGTATTCTACTAATTTCAGGTTCTACAAATGAATTATATATTCTATCTTTAAGATCGTTAGTATATTCAATTTCATTATTATTAATTATAAAATCTTTACCAAGTCCTAAAGGAATTTTAGGTGTATCAACAAAAAATTCTTTAGTCATTTTTGTTTGTAATGATGTAGTTTTATCAGAGAGTGTGAAAGTGGTATAAGTACCATAATTCATATCAGCCTGATGAGAAGCTATCATATTAAACAATTGTTCTTTCTCAGTAAAGTTTTTTCTAACCTTACCCTCTTTACCAATTTCTTGTTCACGGGAACCATTAAAATAACCAAGAGTAAATCTATATATATTTTGTTTTACTTTTTTCCAAAAACTATCTTCACCACTATTAGGTTGAGCTAAAGCAGTATTGGTTACACCTGTTCCATCAGTGTTTTGAAATTCACGTTTAGATATTTCAGCACTATTAGTTTGAATATATAAATATTTAGTTTTACCATCTGCAGTTTTAGTAGCCCCAGCTTTATATAAGTTAGGGTTAGCATCAAAATATAATTGTGCTAATAGCCCCATTTCACGTCCTTCATTTTGAAAACCATACTGACCCTCAAAAGGAACATTTAAATTTTCTACAAAGTTTGTATATATATTATCTAATAAATTTTTATCTTGAAAGACAATACTAAAATCTTTTCCTTTACGGAATAAAGTACTTATGTTAGGAGAAATAATTTCTAAGTCTTTCATAGTGAATGGAACACCAAGAACTTTAAAATATTCTATAAACTTTTGTTTTTGAGCATCCCCAGTAAGTAATTTTCCCTCTTGTCTTATTGTATTAAGTTTTTCTAACTTTTCAGAATTTGGTGTAAGTTTACCATCTGCAGCCTTATTATAAAATCCTGATATTTGATGTTTAGCAAGCCAGTCTCTTTTAATTTGTTCTACAATAGTGTCTCTATTTCCACCAATAATTTTACTTCCAGTAAGTCCATTAACTTTACTACCACTTCTATTTAATGTGTAAAGAAGAATTTCTTCATTAGCAAAAGCTTTACTAACAAAAGTTAAAATTTGATTTATAATTTCCCAATCACCTTTTTTTTCTGCAGCTTCTATCTTATTTAAAAGCTTTGATATATAAGGTCTTCCATCTTGACGTAAAGACAAAGCTGTACGGAATTGTTCAAGTTTAGAATCTTTATCAGTGAAGTTAGATAAATTCATAGACACCCCTGCATATAACATATCATCCATTACGTCAGTGGGGTCTGCATATATAGGAATACCAAATTCAAATTCTCCAGTACTTATAGTTTGCATCATAGCTCTAACTCTAACTGTAGCTGTATCATAAGGGTTTGTTTGAAATATATCAGTACCAAACTTTTGAGAGTTTATTTCACTATTAGGAATAGAAACATCTTCTGTTTCATCTTGATCATTATCTTCTTTATCTTGAAGATCTACTGGTTGTATTTTATTTTTTACAATTTGTAATCCTTTAGATGGAAGAGATGCTTCTACAAAACTTTTATATCTATCCCATTTAGAAATAATATCTTCAAATGTTTCTTTAGCATTTAATAACTCATCATAAGTTTTAACCCATTCTAACACAGGGAAATGCTTAGCAATACCATCTTCTCCTAAAAAAGAAGAACTAGCTTTAATATCTTTAAGGTCACTATCAGATTTAATAAATGACTCTAAAGACATATTTATAGAGTCACGTAATTTAGTATATACATCTTTAATTTCACTAAAAGCTTGAACTGGTGTTTTTGATAATGTCTTTCCTGGTGTAAGATCACCTACAGCATTAAGAAGTCCTGTAAGAATAAAAGAAGTGTATTTAATTTCTCTTTGAGATTTTATTAAATCTTTATCTATACCCTTAGCTAATTGAGCAGTGGTTTTAGTTTTAATAGAATATAAAACTTTTTCAGGAGCAGTAGTTGTAGTTTTTGTAAACTCTTTGAATCCTTCTATATCTTGTTTGCTTCCTAATATGTGTATTTGTTCTGGTTCAAATACTACATATTCTTTTTTAAAGTTTTTTGTATTATAACCATCTCTATCTCCAATTAATTGTAAAGCATCTTTTTCAGTAGCTTCTATAATGAAACCATCATTGCTATCTTTATAATCTTCTACTTTTCTATCTACATAAGTAGTTACTTTAGGATTTTGTAAATTAATTAATAAAGCAGAAGTAGTCATTATATCATTACTACCACTTTCTGCCATATCAGCCATTAAGTCTGCTTGATCCTTAGTACCAGTATAAAATCCATTTTTCCATCTATCTTTATTTGTAATGTTTTCTTTGTTAAATCTGCTATGATAAACAATATCCTTCACTTTACTATCAGGAAATATAGAATTTAAGTATTGAGAGTATTGTTGTAATGCTTGTTGTTTTTGTTGTGGATTATATTCTTTTTTAGAATTAAGAGCTTGATTAATTAAATCTTTGTCAAATAAAACAAGCTCATTCATTAAAGCACCATCAATAGAACCTATCTCTGCTTTAATTCCAAGACTTTGTTTAAATTCTGCTAAAGTATCTAATTGTTTATCAACTCTTTTATTTTTTTCATCTATAAAAAAGTCCTCAGATATTTTACCAAATCCTAATTTTCGATCTAATAAATTTTTAGGAGAAATTTCTATTTCTACTGTATAGACATCTTCTCCAGGATAAGGTCTATCTAAAGATAAATATAAACCTTTGCCTCTTTGATATTCTCCTTTAGAAGTAGGACCAACTTTTTCAGTTCTAAACGCAACTATTTTTAAATTACCATTTGGTAATACAGTAATATTGGGAGTTCTAAATCCTAAAGCTTTATATACTTGATTAGCTAATTCAGGATTGGAATCAAATAATTCTTGTACTCCTGGTTTTATATTTTTAGTAGTTCCTTCTACATTGTATATAGAAGCATCAGGTATTTTACCATGTATTAAAAACTCCTTCCAAGCATTATCTACACCAATTGCTGATACAAGAGCTTTCCATTCTGGACTAGTTATATTAGGACATGCCATAGTTTATATTAAATTATTTATTTCTGATTGTAAATTTGATGATGTTGAACATTCTTTTTTCTTTTCTTCCACTTGTTCAGGTGTAGCATTCATAGTTTTTAATGCAGCAAGTAAAGCAGCTCCTTTATCTACTTTAGGTTCACCACTTAAATCTTCTTTTGTAGGTATAGTTTCTTTTATATCTTCTACATTAACTTCACTAGGATCCACTTTATTAATTGTCATTTTAACCACAGGGTTTGCAAAATAAACCCAATCTTTATTACTATTTTCTGATTGAGTACCTTTCTCTACATATGTTGTTGCCTTACTTAAAATATATTCATTATAAGTCATATCTTTAGAAATAAGTTTACCACTACCATCTATAGATAAAAAAGTAAGTTTTTCTTTACTATTAATACCACGTAATTTATTATTACTACGATCATTAAATTTAATAGTTGTACGTAGATTCTGTAATAAATCTATGATGTTAGCAGGAATATTTTTCTCTGATTTAATAACTATATCAACCCACTCATTTGTCTTAGCATCTTTAACTTGTAATTTTATATTACCATCTTTAAATATATCAAATAAAGCTTGACCTGGCTCTACATCAGAACCATTCCCTATTTTAGAAAGTGGTTTATCATGATTAAGAGCTGTATAATATTGATTTAAATATTCACTCAATACATTTATATCAGGTTGTCCACCAGACATTGTACGTCCAACAGCATTATAAACAGCTTCTACAATCTTTGGATTTTTTACATTAGATGTATCTTTGAAAGCTTTCCATGCTTCAATAATAAACTCAGCTTGGTCTCTATCTATTTTAGGAAGTCCTATAAATGTAGGCATATATTGACCAGTTGGTGTAGGAAGCATTAAAGCAGGAACACCAGAATATTGATTAATATTTTTTGTAAAGGCTTCAGTATCAACTACATTTACAGCATTTATATTCACTGAAGTTTGTAATGAACCATTTCTTACAATAGCAAAATATCCATGTCTATTCTCACTACCACCTTCTCCTATTTTAGGGTTAACTCTTTCTTTTAATAAGTCTGTATCATTTAACATTTTAAGTATACCATTTGATTTTTCAGAAACTACTCCTGTTGTTACAAAGTTACTATTTTTATTAAAATTATCTAGAATTATTTTACGTAAATTCCTATTTTTAGCCACTTGATTTTTAACATAAACTTCAATTTCTGCACCTTCTGGAGCAGCAATGTGTGGATGTTTACCATTTATTTTATACTCAATCCATAATGGTTCATGTACAGTTCCTATTAGCATTTCTTTACCTCTAATAACACTATACACTCCTATAGGAATATCATCATATGCTTGTTGTTTAACCTTACCATCTTTATCAAATAGTTTAGATTTATCATACTTCTCACCAGTGAGACGGTTAGGTTCCATCTTATCATAATCAGCCTGGTCAGTTATAACTCTATATATAATAGAAGTACCTGTAGGGAAGTCTTTTGTAGCTACATCAAATACATAATTAGTATTAACTCCATTTCTTGTATAAGTGACAGTTCCACTAACAGTTTCCACTTTAACTATATCTGTAGCATTAGCTAAAGAATTACTTGGTGCAATTTGTTTATATCCATCTTGATATTCTGCATTAGCATACATAGTATCAGATTGCATCTGAGCTTTCTTAATTCTATCTAATCCTTGAGCATAAGCTGGTACATTATTTTCATCACCTGTTACATCTTTAGGAATAGGTTTACCTTGGTTTTTCAAAAAGTCATCTACTAAACTATCATATTTAGTATTTATTTTATTAGCATCTTTAGGAATTGTTTCTAAATCTTTTTGTCTATTATTTTCAAACTCTAAAAGTTTTTCTAATAGATTATTATATTTAGCCATTAAGTCTAAAGATTCTGGTGTTAAATCAGCCTCATCTTTAGACAGACTTTTAGCTAAATTATAAACTTTTTGATAATCTCCAACCTCAAATTCAGGTTCTATTTCAGTTTCAGTAGATGTTTCTTCTGGTTTAACACCTTCTAAAGCAGCTAGTTCTGCAATTAACTCTTTTTCTGCTTTATCATAATTTTTCCCATCTTCTGTTTGAGGAGAAGCCCATGAACCAGTAAAAGATGCAATCCACTTTTGTATTTTTAATATAGTGTTACTAGGTACATACTTTTTATATAAATTAATTACAGCTTCTTTTGGGGCAGGATTTCCAGATTTGTAACTACCATCAGGTTGCTTTTCAGAGAATAAGCTAATATTACCTTTTCTATCTACAGTAAGTAAAAATGGTTTACCAGTATCTCCTACTATCTCTAATTCTATAGAAGTTCCTTGTCCTGTTAAACTTCCTTTTATACTAGCTTTAGCATTTGTAGAAACAGTTTTTTTAGAAATAGTAGAAGGAGTGTTTTTTCCAATTTCATATAATACACCATTTTTATCTATAATATAAGATTTTTTTAAAGAATCATATTCTTCTTTTGATATAGCATTGTTAGTTTCTCTACCTTTAAAAACAACTTCTAAACCACCAATTTCTCCATTGATCTCATTATTTATTTCATAGCTTTCTACTTCTTTACCATCTATTAAAATAGCCCCTCCGTTTCTTAAATAATCTTCATCAACTTGTTTATTAGTATTTTTATTTTCTTCTTTCTGTCCAGGTCTATCTACTTTTACAATATTACCATTTTTATCTACAGCTTTTTGAGTTTTAGGATCAACTATAAATAATCCTTTTAAATTATCTAATTCTTCTTCTGTTAAATTTGTTCCTTCAGGTACATCAATTTGATAATATACATATAATTTACCATCTATTTTTTCTGTTTCTATTATATGAGCAGGTTTACCATTAACAACAATAGCTCTGTTATCTTTTTTAGTTTCTCCTTTAGGTTTACCAGCTTCTTCTTTAGGCTTACCTTTATTTTGTTCAAACTTTTTTGCTATAACTACACCAACTGTTTTTTTCCAGAATTCATATTTTGGAATTTTTCCACCTTGATTTAATAAAGCTGTTTTAATTTTTTCATATTCTGCTTCTAAATGTTTTTCTAAATCAGTTTTCTTAGGTTCAGCACCTGGAACTTCTAATTCAGAAATATCAATTTTACTTTCTTCAGGAACTTTTACACCAGTTTGTTTTTCTATTTCTTCTATTTGTTCTTCATAAGCTTTTTTAACAAACTCATAAAATCCACTTAATTTAGCTTGATAAACAAGCTTCATATTTTTAGGACTTGATAACAAATTCATTGCATCAATAAATCCTTTATTATCATTATTAAGTTTAATGTAATCAACAAACTTTAAGAAATTATCTTCTATGTCTTCTTTAGAAATAGTGGTATAATTTTTAGCTCTTTTATTAAATAGATTTACAAGATTTGCAAATGCTCTATAAGATTTATCTACTTTAGCTTCATTAATTAATTCATTTTTATTTTCAAACCAATCATTTGCATAACCAAGTTCTTCTTTTAAATCTTTATACTGTTCTTTTTGTTCTGGTGTTAATGAAATACCTGGAGATTCTAATAGTTTAATTTCACGTTCTAAGTTTTTAATATGATCCATTAAAGCAGGTTCACTACCAAGTTTAGTAAGTATTTCTATAGAAGAACCTCCAATAGCTTTGTTTTGTCCTAATTCAGTTTGAAGACCACTAGCTCTTATAATAGCTTGTTTAGCTTTATAATTATTAGTAGCTAACATTTCTATCACATCATCTAAAACAGCTTTCTGTACTTTAGCATTTCTATAATCTTCAGGTTTATTATTTTTATAAAGGTCAGGAATAATTAAATCACTATACTTATCTTTTAATGTTTTAAAAGTTGTATAGTAGTCTTCAATTTGTTTAACTACATTATCTGTAAGCTTCTTAGCATTCCCTTTGTTTTTAGCATTAGGATCCATACCAAAAGCTTGTTGAAATTCCTCATCAGACATTTCAACTCCATGTTCTTTTATAACATCTCTAAGAGAATCATATAAATCTAATTTAATAGCTGAGGCTACAGCTTTAGCTAAAGCAGAATCTTTAGTATTATTAAAAACATATCTATCATGATTAGCTGCAGCTATGTCCATAGATTCAGCAGCTTTGTTATTTACTTTAATGTTAGCAATAACTTCATTTTTTAACCATGTTGGATCTTGGTATAATGCATTTAATGATTTAATTGAATCATCTACATGTTGACTAAGTGTAGTATATTCAGTTGATTTTTTAACTTCCTCTTGAATTTTAGTTAAAACATCCCCCTCTGGAGCTTTACCATTTTCAGTTGTGTATTGTTTAACTTTACTATTTAAAAGTTGATTATAACTTTCAGTGGCTTTTTTAATATTATTTCTATCACTGATATTTTCACTAACTTTAGTAAAACCAAAACTTATAGGAGCTATTAATCTTCCTGTAAGAGCACCCATTAAAAAAGTTTTCATACCCTCTGTAGTAAAAGCATTATCTTTTAAACTAGTTACAACACTATCTAGTTTACCAGTGTATCCTTTTTTACCATGATATAAATCTGTATAGTAGTTTTCAAGTCCTTGGTCAGATGCATTCTGAATAAGTTCTTGCATACCTTCATCAAATTCAAATTTCATCAAACCTGGAAGTCCTTTAGTTGCTTCCCAAGCTGCTTTTTTTACTCCAAAAGTTTTAGCAATTTCAGGTATAAGACCTAGTTCACCAAGTATTCCTTTTTTATAAACACGGGTTTGAGTTTTACCTTCCACTTCTCCTGTTACTTGAAGAGCTTTACCTCTTAAACTAGCCATTTCTTCTCCAAGAATAGACCTTGATTTACTAAACTGTTTGAACATATTATCAAATGCTATCCTATTAGATACAGCTAATACTCCCATGTTAACCCAAAAGTTATCATGTGAAGCATTTTCAGCATTTTGTTTTATTTTTTCTAGTTCATTGTCATTAGGTTCTCTACCATTTTTAGAAATAAAGTCATCAACAAGTCTATTTTTAAGTTGAGTGTATGTACCTGCAGCTTCAAATATAGCTTCAGATCTAGCCATATTAAATTCACTAAGTCCACGTTTAATTCCACCAAGTCCTGTATAAGTTAATTGAGCAAACCCTGCTCCAGCTCTATTTAATTTAATCATCTCTTCCACTGTACCATACCCAGGAGTAAGAGTTTTAAGACCATCTACAATAGAACTAGTTACTCTTTCTGATTTAGTAATAACATCCATTGTTTTACGGTTGGCATTAATTAAATCACCAGCCGTCTCTATTGATTTTGGTTTAAATAAATTAGTAAGTCTTTCTGCAGTTCTACCAATTACAGTTGTTCTTTCAGGAATACCTGCTGTTCTTCTTAAAGCATTAACTTGTTCTACACTTTTAGCCACTCTACCAATCATAGCTCCTTTAAGAGCTGGTTCTAAAACTGTAGCTGCTCCAAATGTAACAAACTCTTCAAGAGCAAATTGTCCAATTGCTCCTACAGCAAACCCAGATTGTTGAAGCATATTACCAAAAAACTGTCTATTCCAAAAACCATCTTTAGACTCAGCTGTGTCATAGATGGCATACTTATTCATAATATCTTCTTGTTTTCTAGCTATTTCTTCTCTTTCTTCAGGAGTTCCCATAAGCTTAGAACTATCCCAAGAAAATAAAGCATCTGTCATTCTTCCCCATCCTTTCCACCCTTCTACAAATGTATCCCAAGCTAAATGACTACCCCCAGCTAATGCTTTACCAATAGTTTCTCCCCATCCCATAGCATTCCCATATTTATATTCTTGTTCAGAACCTAAATTAGGAGTGACACCAAAAGTTTGAAAGTTTTTAGATTCTTTATATCTATTAAGATCAGACTCTTTTCCTATTGCAACAGGTTTAGCTAATACTTGTAAACTTGGTGTTTCTGAATTTAATGATTTAGATAAGTTTTTAAAACTTACAGATGGATCAAAACCACCTGGAGAAGGAGCATTAGGTATACCTGTATAATTATTATTTAATATATCTTGTCCTTTAGCTTGAAGACTTTGAACATCATTTATTAAATCACTAATACTTTCACCTTTGGATAAACTATTATTATACTCATTAGTATTAGGACCAAAATTTTGAAGTTTTTCTTGAGCTTGCCAATTACTTAAAGTATCTATTTGAGGCATACCTGTATCAGGCATGTAGAAATTTTTACTAACATCATACGGCTGTGTAGAAAATCCAGGAGTTTCTATATTATCGGGCATAACTTACTTTATTAAACTTTGATAAATACTATTAGCTGTTACAGGAGTATTTCCTGAAGCTGTAGTATTAGCTTGTTGTTGTTTATTATATGTTAGTGTTCCATTTACATATGGAAATATAAAATTTTTATAAATATTATTTTCAATTTCTTTATAAGTGTTTATTCCTAAATCAAATTCATTGTCTTTACCATTTTCATTGTATTGAACAAATTGATCAGCATATTTTTTAGTAATAGCATTATAAGGTTTAAACCATAATTGAATAGTACCATTAGTAGATCCTGGTTGTGATGGAGTTACTTCAGCATAAACACCTTCTGCTTTAAATGTATTTATAGGGTAAGGTGTTCCTTTTTGTCTTGATGCTTCAAATTCAGTAATTCCATCATTAATATTATTAAATATTTGAAATACTTTTGGAGAAGATTTAGTAGGACTAATAGGAAAGTAAAGTGTTTTTCCTGACCAACTTGGTATATTTTTTCCAGTTTCAGTATTAAATGTTACAGAAACAGCTTGTCCTCCACTATTCAAAGGAGAAGATGTAAATAAAGTTACATTAGTTACATTTTCTTTTTTATACAAAGCTTTTCTAGCATCATCTTGTTCTTTAGGATCTAGTTGAGTAGCAGTAAATGTACCATCTTTATATTCTAAAACATTTGAATTAGTTAGTGTAATTTTTCCTAAGTCTTCAATAACATCTTGTTTTGTTTGACCACCTAATGTAAAAAATGGTGAAGCTCCCACTGTACCTGTAGATTGTTCAAATCTACCTATAGGTATTCTTTCATTTATTTTTTCAAGCTTTTTTTGATAATCTTTTGAACTATAAGGAAAAGGTAAAAGTACTACAGAATTATCTTTTACAAAATTTGGGTTTGGTTCAATCATATAATCTTTACCATTATATGTAAACTTTGCATTACCTGATGTATTATCTACACTAACATCAATTGAACCATTTAAATATGATTCTGATATTTTCTTTAAATCATCATCACCCAATTTTGTTTTATTACCATAACCTAGAAATATAACAGGAATAACATTAGTTTCATATATACGATCTTTAAATGTCTTTAAAGTGTTATATATATAATTATCATCTATAAGTTCATTAGTTTTTTTATATTCTTTTGATTTAGAATCATATTTATATTTAAAAATATCTTGAAAATCAGTATTGTTTTTTAATTCCTCAGCAACAACTTGTTTACCTTTTTCTAAAACACTATTATGTATTTTTATTAATTCAATATCACTTTTATATTTAGTCATTGCAATCTTAGCATCCATATCAGCTTGATTAGCTGATGTATATCCAGTCATTGCTTTATCTAATAAATCAGGAAGTTGATCAATAGTTAATTTTTTAGTTTTAAAATTAGCTCTTTCTTCTTCTAAAAAAGTATTTTTAGGATTAGTTTTAGCAAAAGACCAAAGACTTGTATAGGCACTACTTAAAGCTTTATTTTCTTCTGGTTTAGGAACAAATGGATTATCAGGAGTAGATGTAAAATATCTAGTAAACATTTGTCTAAGTAATCCTACATCAGTTTTATTTACTCCCATAGGGTTGAGTAAACTAAACATTCCATAATTACTTGTAACATTATTTAAAGCAGAAGATTGAGCATTTAATACATTATTCTTCATATCATTTAAAGCCCTAGTTGTAACTAGTTGTGTTGCACTAATATCTCCAAATTTAATTTCATTTTCTTTTCCTGGTACTACAGTGGTTGTACCATCAGCATTACGTACTATTGTATTACCTTTTAAAGATTCTTTAAAATCTTCTTTTCTTTCATCTAAAGCTAATTTAATATCAGCTCTAACATTATCTATTTTAGTGTCTTCTATTTTATTAAGTGTAGATAGAGCATTATTTTTAGCTGTTAATGCATCTATAAAAGCTTTATTTTCTTTATACTCTCTTGTATAAGAAGAAGCTTGAATATTACTAAACTTAGTTATATCTCTTAAAAACTGTTGATTAGCAAAAAACCCAATAGGATTTTTAACAAAACTTTCTAAATAATTAGTTTTACTTGCATCATTATAAGTTTTATCATAGTCTTGTTGAAACTCATTTAATCTTAATGATAAGCCATTATAACTATCAGCTTTTTGTTTTAATGATAAATATAGTTTAGCACCCTCACTATCTAATACACCATTTTTAACATCTTTTTCTCCTTGAATATATTTTTGAGAATCTGGTCCATTCAAAGCAGCAAGTATATCAGCATTATCTTTTTGAAGATTTTTAGCTTTTAAATCTAATGCTTCCTTTTCTTGAATTTTATGTGTATTAAAACTCTCAAGAGCATAGTCAGTTAATATTTCATCATTTTTTTTATTAGCCCAATTAGGAGCTAATTTAGGATCTGTTTTATAATGTTGAATTAGTTTTTCAATTCTGTTTTCACCAAGTATTTCATTCTGTCTTTTATATGCTTCATTATTACTTAATACCTCATTAGCAAACTGTTCATAGTTTTTAGTTCCCCCCACTCCTCCTTCTTCTGTAATAATATATGCTCCATCTTTGGTGGGGTCTCCAACTTTATATTTAAATCCTTTAGTTTTTACTTCTTTATCAAGAATATCTTGAGGATCTATATAAGCTACAGCTGATCTATTTTTTACATTATAATTTTTAATGTCACCATTTCCTTTTTTTAAACTCTCAAGATCTCTAGCTGTCCATTCTGCTATTTCAGGGTTATACCTTTTACGTACTTCAGGATCTTCTGATTTCATCCAACTATCTTCTATAGCTAATTGATTTTTAATTCTAGCTGTATGATAAGCATCAAATAATATAGCTTTATCAGTAGCTAAAGGTTCAAATATACTATTAGCATAGTTTACATTTTGCTGTAAAGAAAAGTCTGAACTACCTATTGTTTGTAATTGACCTTCAATATCTTTTAAATATTGATCTCTTTTTTGAACAAGTGTAGGATCACTCAACTCTTTTTTAAGACTATTAAAAGATGAAGAAGCAGCCTGTAACCCTTTTTCATAGTTAGCTGTTTTCTTATCTAATACATATTTTAAAAAACTAAAGTCTGGTGTATATAACACTGGATCAAGTCCACCATATTCTATATCTGTTGCTGCCATTATATTACTAATTTAAGGAAAAATCTTGAAAGTTTAAAACTAAACTTACTAGGTTTATTATATAAAAGTTATTTACCAAAATGCATTTTTTTAGCATAAGCTTCTGCTAGACGTTGTCTTTCATTAGGGTCTGCAATATAGTTTAATTTACTATACCAATCTGAAACTGATTTAACAAAAGAAGCTCCAACACCTCCTCCAAATTTTTGTTGTGTTATTGGATTACCATATCTATCATAAGTAACTTCACTAGTTCTACTTTTTGTAATAGGGTTCACTGTAACATCAGTTCTTTTATTAACTGGATAATTTCCACTATGAGAAATACCAGATGCACTAAGTACATCTCTATTTGCTTGATTAGGATCTGTATAAGATTTAAAAAATGGACTTTCTTTATATTTTTCAAATATAGCTAAATTATTATCTACTTGATCTTTAGGGGCACCTCCTTTTGTAGAAGCTTCCCATGCAGCTTTACCCCCATTAGGATTCCATCTAATTTGTTGACTAGGAGCATCAATAGTGTAATAAGGACTTTCCACTTGATTAAGATTATAAATATGAGCAGCATTTTCATCTCCTTGATTCCAAGATTTAACCACTCCTTTTCTAGCAAGTCTTTCAGCTGTTCTGTATTTACTATCTAAAGTATTTTCATCAGCAAAGTTTTTATCTCTATTAGCTGCATTATATTGTGTATACTGATTAAGAGTATTAGCTCTTTGAGCATCCATATTAGAAGCTCCAGCTGCATTAGATTGATCCACCTTAGATATATAATCTCCTAACTGTCCAGCTTGTTGTCCAGCTAAGAAAGAAAGATTGGAAGCCATACCTTGACCAGCTCCATATGTACCAAGTTGATCGGCAGCTTTATTAGCTCCACTTTGTAATGAAGCAGCATATCCTCTCCAATCTGTAGGAATAAATTCAGGAAGTACAGGTTGTATTGTAGCTGAATAAGGATGATACTTTTTAAGAGAAGCATAATCCATTCCAGCATTTAATAAATTCCTTTTATCTATATTAGTCCAAGAAGATTTACCTGGTTGTGTAGTAGTTGTTTCTATTCCTGGGACAGGTATTTTAGTTGTAGTGGTATCTATAACAGGTATAGTGGTAGTTGTATCCACTGGAGGCATTGTAGTAGTTGTACTTATTTTAGGTCTCCATCCTGTAACTGCAGCTGTACGTTTTCCAAAATATGAATTTTTATCATCAGAATCAGCAAAAGCTTCAGAACTAAATTGTTGATCTTTAGGCATTCCTTTTCCTTTAGCAGTGGTCCCCATTGTCTTCCACATTTCATTAATAGCTTCAGGATCTTGAGAATTTACAGTTTCATATATAAACTTTTTATAATCTTGTGCACTATTAAAATCTTTTCCTCCATTTAAATTTTTCCAATAATTATAATCTACATAAAATTTATTAGGATCTTTAGGATCAAATGTAGTAGTTTCATTTGTAGGACTAGTGCTACCAGCTTTAGTATTAGATTTTGTCCAAGGTTTGAACCAAGCAGGAGCATTAGCTGAACTAGCATTGACATCAGGACCAGCTTGTTGAGCATTAGCAGAATTAAACGGAGAAATAGGATTATTTAAATAATCATTATTTTGTTGAGGAGCAGCTGGGCTCTTTACAGGAGTTCCTGTAGAATTGTTAGTGGTTCCTGCATTTTGTATTAATGACTTTACACCAAATGGATCATTTGATATGGGACTTTTTTTATTAACAAATTCATTAGCAATCTTACCCATTCCTTGATAATAATCATTATGAAACTGTTTCATCTCAGCTGGGTTCTTTCCATTATTCAATCCCTCATTATAATATCTATTTTGTTCTACATCAAGATTTTGCATAAATTGAGTAGGATTCTGATTATATGCAGCCATTAGAGCTTCCTTACGTTTTTTCCAATCTTCTCCTTTAAACTCATCAGGACCTAAGTCTTTACGTTGATCTTTAGTAGCTATTCTTTTTTCATTAGTAAATATATCATTACCAGGAGCTGTACTTTTAAAACTATTACCAGCAACCATAAGTTCACCATATGGGTCTCCTGTATTAACAGCCATTTGTAAAGCTCTTGTTCTTAATCCTGGAGGTAAATCTTTTACTTTAGACCAGTAATTATCATAATAGTATTTTATAGCATCTTCTTTACTTTTAATATCATCACGATTAGTACCCCAGTTTTTACCACCACCTACATATCCTTTAGGACCAGCAGTACTACCTTGTTGTTCATGATTAACCATAAACTCAGCTGCTTTTAAAAACTCTGGATCATATTTATCCCCAGGACCACCATTTACAAATTTATGTAAAGCTCCACCATACTTAGCAGTGGGGGGTTGAGCTTGTCCTTGTTGAGGATTCTGTTGATCTCCACCTGCAATAGACTTAGCCACTTCAGGAATACCTTGAGGAAATCCTTTAAGACTTTCTTGAGCTAAAGCAAGTTCAGCTAATTTTTTCTGGTAGTTTTCCACCATTCTTTGAGCTGTCTGTTTAGATAGTCTATCTGTATCAGGATCTTTTAATATACCTATATATTTATTTACATCATATTGTTTAGCAAGTTCAGCTGGAGTAATCCCCCCTTTCTTAGCAGACTTACCAAAATATTCTAAAAGTTTAGGATTTTTTATTTTCATCTTTTGAGTATCAGAATAAATAAAACTTCCTTCTGGAGCTTGATCTTTATTAAGTTTAACTCCACCCTTAGCATGACTAGGACCATTTATTTTCATATGTGATCCATCAGGACGTAAAATAGTTTCACCTCCTTCAGCTTCTAATACATATGGACTTTCTTCATCTTCAGGTTTTTCTTCTACAGTTGTTCCTGCATCAGTGAAAGGACTCTTAGACATAGTGTTATATAGATTACGTTGTCCTATATACAATCCATAATCAGACTGTCCACTATATTGTGGTTCTCCACCATTAGCCATTTCTTCTTCAGGTCCACCTGTTATAAGTATTTTCATATTTGTATCATTTAAATTTTCACCACCTTGTTCAAATATATTGTGTTCTTTTTGTCTTATATATTCTTTCTTAAATCTATCAAGATATGAACCAAAGGTAGGATTTACTTTATCAGCATTAACTAACATTTTATTATTAGGAAATAATTGTCCAGGTTTTAAATTCAAATCTAATTTACCTTCAGTATACAATTTAGCTGCAGCTGGTAAGTAATGATATAGAGCAGCTGCAAATATATCACCCCCTGCTAATTGTAAATTTCTAGGAGCAAGAAACTTCTTATAAGTTATTTCTTGTACCTGACGTTGTAATTCTGCAGTGTCTTTTCCTAAGAAAGCATTATTATAATCTTGAAAAGTAGGAAAATTATTTTTTAATTCTGGAAGATGTTTATAAGCTTCTTTTCTTTCATCTTGAGAAACCTGCCATTTACCATATATAGTTTTAGAAGCTGGAACATTCCATGCTTTTATATTTTCTTTAGCTGTTGGTGGTTTAGTAGGATCATAACCAGATTCTAGTTTTGCTTGTACATTAGCTAATGCTTCAACTGAACTATTTTCAGATAATTTATCATTTATTAAAGGTATACTTGGATTAAACCCACTACCAGATGAATACATATTTTGTGGTGTAGGTGTATTCATACTTAAAGACATATTAGGAAGAAAAGCTTTTTGTGCAACTTCATCTCCTTCAACCAACCATCCTTTTTCAGCTTTAGGTAATGACCCACCATATTTTACAAAGGTTGACATAGCTCCTATATTATTAGCTTGAGTACCTTTACTCTTATACCCTAATTGGTCAGGTCTAAACATACCATTGTTAACATCATAATCTCCTCTATTCTTTTTAGTATTTACAGCATAATAGTTTTGAGGCTGCATACTTTTAGCCATCCAACTATTATTCTCTTTTTGTTTTTTTTGTCTATCAAGATACCCTAAACCCATATTACCTATAGTAGCTACTTGGTCTATAGTATTATTAGCTTTATGAAGATCATCAAAAAAAGTAGAAGGTTTTTTAGTTGGTAAAGCTACAGTGTTATAATTATGTTCTGGTGTACCTTTACTTTGATATTCTTGATCTATCTTAATAGCATCATTTTTTGGAACAGGAAAAGTAGGAGCTTGTGAGTTCCAAGACATACTACTTTGAGGAACATTTCCTGTAGGATTGAACATCTGTGGAGAAGCTGCTTGTTGTTGAACAGGTGGAGCTGGTGGTGTCTGTTGAGGACTCTGTATCTGACCTTGTGGTTGAGCTCCAGCATAGTTTGGTTGATTCCAAACACTTTGAGGTCCTCCTGTAAAATTAAATACAGGAGGTTGTAATACTGAATTTACATCAAGCCCACCAGCAGCTTTAGGAAGTTTACTTATTATTTTTATTCTAGGCATAATTAAATATATTGAATTTTATAACCCTGAGCAATTAATTTTTTTAGATCAGATTCATTTACATCGTACTCTCCACCCACTTTATATTTTTTATTTGTTCCTCCATACTTCATTCCCATACCATACATAGCTTGTGGAGCTCCTTGTTCCATCATTTGTTGAGCTCCTTGTTGAGCTTGAGCACCCTGCATTTGCTGCATAACTTGTTGTATAATCTGTTGAGCTTGTTCTTGAGGAACACCTTGTTGTACAAGTTGCTGCATAATTTGTTCAGGTTGTGCACCTTGTTGTAACATCTGAGCTACCATCTGCATAACTTGTTGAGGATCAACACCACCACCTTGTTGAGGAGGTTGTTGTCCTTGAGGCTGTCCTTGTTGTTGAGCCATCATAGCAGCTTGCTCAGGAGACATTCCACCCTCATCATATCTTCTTGGTCCCACTTCAGGGAACTGAATATTATACATTGATTGATTTGCATTTCTACCATAAGCTACAGTGTTCATAAAATTACGTAAAGCTTGACCCTGTGTACTATATAATGGAGAACCCCCATCTTGGAAACTAGCTCCCATATTATATTCAGGAAGACCATAAGCTGCAGAACCATATTCAGGAACATATGTACCACCATCATCAAAGAAGTTTCCTTGATAATATGTACCATCTCCACCTGGATGAAGAGTTTGACCACCTTGTTTGTAGGCAGTAATACCTCCATATTTCATTTGAACATGTTGATTAAAATGTTCTTCTGTTGGAAATTTCTTATAGAAGTCTTTGATGTTTGTAACCCCACCTAGGGCAAAGAAGTGTTTTTTCATTTTTATTTATTTTTTATATATTTATTTAACCAATTATTATTAAGAGAAGGGATAGATATATCTCCTCCATATTTTTCTTTATTTAAAGCTGTTGCTCCAATTCCTACAGCAGGAACTACTGTTTTCATTACACCATAAATAGTTCTAGGATCATCATAATATCCTACAGCTTTGCCTTTTTGTATAGCATTTTCCCAAAGACCTCTTGAATATTGAGACTGTGAATTAAATCCAGGTTTTACTCTACCTAAATCATATTTTTTAAGATATTCATTTATAGCATCATAAGCACCTGTTCCTTTTCTTGGAACATAATCAGAAAAAACTCCTCTTGAATGAAACATATTTAATCCAGGAATATTTTTATAATAATGTTCATTAACAACATCTTCTACATTACCTTTCCATTTTCCAGGATTTATTTTTACAAGAAACTCTGATTCACCAGATATAGATTTAATTTTAGTATGTTTAGCACTTTCTTCAGCAATAAGTTGTTTTGCATGATTTATAGCATCTTCTTTTACATTAAATATTAAACTTTTATCATTATCTAATATCCATTTACCATCACTAGTTTTTTTAAGAACATCATTGTCAATTAAAAATTTCTCTGGATTTTTATGAAATTCATCAAATTGTATTTTTAAATCACGTGGGATTATTCCAGATATTTCTTGATGAGGTGTTTCAAAAATAAGATTACCATAGCTCTTATCAGTAGCATCTGCTCTTAATTCTTTAACTTTATAATGTACTCCTGATTTATTTTTACTAGCAATTATATTATTTAAATCATCTATATTTTTATTAAATTCTTTTATATACTCTTCATGTGGTATAAAAGTGCTTTCATTTGCAATATTATAAAGATTACCATTATTTGTTCCATATTTAACAACTTCTCCATTAGGTTTTAAAACAGTTTCTTTAAATTCATTTTCAGACATTTTAGAAATAATATCTTTATCTTTAGCAGATGCTTTTTTTAATACTTCTTCTTTAGTTAATCCTGATTTATTTTTAAATTCTATTGGTTTAGATTCATTCCAAGAATTAACCAAAGAAGGCTGTCTTCTTAAATTAATACTGTTAGGATCAAATTCAACTAAAGGTTGTAATTCATGAACTTCTCTTACACTTCCTGTAACTGGGTTTATATGTATTTCAGTAGGAGGTGGTGGAAGTTGATTAGAAGCATTCCATTGATCAGTTCCCCATCCATAATTTTCTAATGGTTGTTGTTTTTTTGGAAAAAATTTATTTAAAGCTGTTTCTTCTTTTAAAAAATTACCTGCATTTTTTAATGTACTAGGAATTTTTTCTATAGCTCCAGGAATACCTCCTGCTAAAGAATTTATAAATGCTTTATTAGAAATTTCATTAGTCCACATTTTACTACTTAATGGATTCATACTTCCAGACCCCATCATTCTACCTGCTAATAAAGGATTTCCTATACCTGTAACATAAGGTAGATAAGAATTTGTTTGTTTAGCAACATAAGGAGCTTGAGCTAAATCTTTGCCCATAGATCCTATTAAATGTAAAGGATTAAAAAAATCTAAAACAGAATCTTCATCTTTATTTATTCTAGTATCTTGATCTAAAGCAAGTCCTTCTACATAAGATCTTTCTCTAAAATTCATATCTTTATATGGTTTATAGTCACCATTAGGAAATGTAAAATGAGTATTACCCTTTTGTTTCATTACCTGAGAAGCTTGTTTTCTTAAAGCAAGTTCATTAGCAGCTTTTTCTTTTTCAATTTTTCTAACAATATTAGGATCATTAGGAACTGTACTACCCATTAAAGGAATAGTTCTATCTATATTTTGATAACCACTTCCTTGTCCAGGATGTCTTAAATCAGGCATTACAGGAGGAACATATTTATCACCAGGTCCACCATCTTCATACTTACTTAACCATCCTCCATATTTAAATGCATTAATTTCAGCACTACCATTTTTAAAAGATTCTGGAATAGGTAATTCATACCAACTGTTTCCTTTACTATCTGTTACTACTTTTGGTTCTACTCCTAATACTTTTTTTGCTTGTTTAGGAAAATCTGCATATTTTTTTAGAATTGTTTGATGCTCTTTTGAATATTCTCCATTTGTATTTACATCCCAAAATCCTTCATGCCCTATAGGTCTTTCTGTAGTAACTTTAGTATATCCTTGAATTTTAGCAGCAGTTTCTGGTGTAGGTCTTCTATATATTTGTTGTCCATTATTTCCTGCATAATGTATTTCTTCCTGTAACAATCTATCTAAATGTGTTTTACCTAAATTATATTTTTGTAAAGCATTACTTGAAGAAGCATTATGTAAATCTAACGCTCTTTTTTGAGCATCAGCAATTTCTTTATATTGTTTAATTTGATATTCTTGTATAGGAAATCCTGTTACATCATTTATATTATTTTTAAATCTATAATCTAAATCTTTTAATATTTCATTGTTAGTATTTACTTGTTTATTAAGTCTTTCTGATTGTTTTTGTAATTTTTCAATTGAAGGAAATTCATTTGCTTTTTGATAAAAATCAGATTGTCCTTCTAATGAATGAAATATTTCAGGATTTTCATTATTTACAAAATATCTTGAGTGCATTAAGGCTTCATCATTTGAAAAATGGTCTTGTGAGCCTTTACCAAATCTCTCTTTATTTTGATAAATTATAGAACTATTTTCTTTTGGTAATTCTAATAATTGTTTTTTATTTAAATTTATTTTATTTATACTTTCTTTTAAATCATTTTTTAAACTAATAATATCAGATTCTGTATTATGTAATTTTTTTAAATGAGTAGCTGCATTTTCACCATCTCTAAGTTTGTAATTATTTAACTCAGTGTGATAGCTTTCTAAATCTTTAATTTTCTTTTGTAATTGTAAATTATTTTCTTCTCCTGCTGTTATTGCAGCCTCAAATGATTTACGTTGAGGTCCAGGATAACCTAATCTACTTAATCCATAATTAGCATTATCACTTCTTAAAGAAGGTTCTAAAGGGACTAATTCATCATAAACATGTTGTTTAAAATCATTATAATCTATTTTAGTTTTTCCTTGTAATTTCTCATCAATTACTTTTTGTAAAATATTTCTATCTGCTTCTGATATTTCTGGTTTTTTTAAATAATTTTTTAAATTATTAATAGAAATCTCTCCTTTAGAATTTACCTGTTTTTCTAATGGACTACCTGTTCTTACAGATTTTAATGTTATAGTGGTATTTTGTGGTACTTCTAATTTCCAATTGGTAGGACTTACTTGTTCATTAGTTATAAATGGAGTACCTTCTTTTGAAATAAGTTGTTCAAATGGTTGATTATCTATCTTAATAGAAGGATTTATTTTATAAGTATTTTTTAAAGGAGTTTGTGTTGTTAAATATTTACCTGCTTGATTAATATCTTGTACTACACTTGGTATTCCTTTAGCAGCTCCATGTAAAAAAGGAAGCATATCTAAACCAGTAAGAGCAGTTTCTGCTGCAGCATTTCCTACATTACCCCATGTAGGTGTATTAGATACATTTTTCCATGAATTATATACATTAGGAATATTCTTAGCACCTTGATATGCAAACCCTGCATTAAGAAGATTAGATGTAGTTAAAGCACCAGTACCATATTCAGCACCCAATGTTCCTAGTAAAGGAGCTTCTAAAGCTGGAGCAACAGCAGCTGCTGTTTCAGCTATAATAGGAATTTTAGCAGCTAAACCTCCTGTATAAGCAAGTCCAACTCCTGTTCCAATAGGAGCTACTATTCTATTCCATAACTGATCAGCAAATTTACTTTCCATAAATTTATGAATAGCATCATCAGTAATTAATTTTCCATCATCAGTTACAGTGTATCCATTTTCAGCTCCCCAATCTTTTATTTTTTGAACTCTATTTGCTTCATAATCTCTACCTAGTGGTTGATTATATGGACTTAAATATTGAACTTTTTCTAACTGTTCAGCATTATGTTTATTCTTTTTTTCTAATTCTTGAACTTGTTTTTTATTTAATATAGGTGCAATAGGTTTTTGAAATCCTCTATTTTGAATATCACTTCCACCAGGATGTCCTAAGTTAGGCATTGTTGGAGCAACATACCCTGTACTATTTTCTCCTCCTTCTGGATACTTATCTAACCACCCTCCATACTTTCCTTTTTTTAATGTACCAGAAGCTTGACCACTTCCATTCTTTTCTTCAGCAGAATTATAATCATTTTCATCTAAGAACTTCTGCCATTCTGCTCTATCATTAAAGTATTTAACTCCTTGAGGATTACCTCTATTAAAATCTCCTTCTATAGGATAATGAAAACTATAGTTAGTAGGTTGTTGTTCTGTGTTTATTCTTTGTAGTGATCTATCTATTAATCCTGTTTCAGGAGCAACTTGTAAATTATTTTCTCTTCCTACTATTTCTCCCATTCCAGGATTAGTATGATGAACTTCTTTTTGATATACTGGTTGGGTATTAGGTTTTTTAAAATTTACTCTATTTTTATTATATCTTTCTTGTGGTTTATTTATGTTGTACCCACCTTTTATATTATGTAAAACATTATAATTAAATAAAGCATCACCCTTTTTTAAAAAATCAGTAGTAAGTAATTCCATTTGTTTTCGTTGTTGCAAATCATTACTATCATAAGTTTTAGTGAATTCTTCTTCTTTGTCTAAAGCTTTTAATCTGGATGTACTTAAATTATACAAATTCAAACTATCATTAAAAGCTTGCATAGCTCTATCAAACTCTGCTTTATTTGTATATACTTTAGTTTGTTGTGTAGGTTTAGTAGTTTGTTTTTTACTTTGTGTTGGTGGTGTTATTCCATAAGTTTTTTCCATATAAGCCCAATCAGCAGGTGTTTTCATTGCTGCTGGTTTAACTGCTATAGCATCATACATAGGCACATCACTCATATCTTTATATATGCCTGAACGATACCCATTCCATTTAATAGGTAAAATTTTATCACTAAAATAAGAAGGAGGTGCTAATGGATTAAAATAACTATCAGGTTCTCCATTACGAATATCAGGAGAACTATATACATTTTGAGATATTTTTCCATATCTTTTAGCTGCTTCTTTTGCTGTAATGGTTGTAGGAAAAGAACGGAATTGATCTGGATAAGGGGGTAGATTTTTAAAAAAATCTAATAAACCAATTATACTAGGTATATCTTTATTATTAGTACCTGAAGAACTTTGAGTATAATTAGTATTATTTTTGTAAAATTTATCTTTTAATAATTGATTATTATATAGTATTAAACTATCTTGAGTAGTAGGTTGATTATTAGGTAATTTTCTTATAGGTTCTCCTCCTTCATCATATTGACCAAATTGTGTAGCTAGAGCTTTACCTGAAATATATGTTTCCCCACCCTGTTTCATTTTAATCATTCCACCACACTTATGACAAGTCATAGGATCTATTCCACCATCCACAGCTTTCCATGACCACCCACAATTAGAACATGTCACTTTCTTACTAAGGAGTCCACCATCAGCAAATCCATTTAAAACTCCTGTACCTTTTTTATATCCATTACCAGCAAACCAATCTCCTTGTTTTTTATTAAACTGTATACCTGTATTAGTTTGTCTAGCATAATCTTCAGCCTTATCTCCTAAGTATTGTAATTTACCATTAATGTTTACCACTGTAGGAAATACATACCCTTTACCATCATCTCCCATATAGTGAGTTGATACACTTCCTTGAGGTGTTCCTGGGACATGAATAGTTTTAGGATTTTTATCATAAAGTCTATTTACCCAATCCTTATCTTTATTAGCATTTAGTGTACTATCTACAAATCCAACTTTATTAGTTTTAAATAAATCTGTTGAAGGCTCTCCACCATCAGCATACCCATCCAACCATCCTGTATTCTTAGGAAGGCTTGGTTGTAATTTAGATTGAAATTTTGCTTTATCTAAATTATCTTCTATAATTCTATTTAAATTAGGCTTCATAATTATCTAGGAGATTGTAATAGTTTTTGATTAGAAATTTTAAATAAGAATTTGTTATTACCACTCTTAACTTTTCTTAAAAATATTTTATTTACATTATGTCTAAACTTCTTACGTTGTAACACAGGCTTATTATAATTAACATAAGTTGGGTTAATAGGATACATATATCCATTAGCTTGTGTATTAAACATAGGGAATTTAACACCTGTATATTCCCCACGGTCATTTGTTATATCCCAGAACTGATCAAATCTATATTTGTTTTCTTCTTTAGAAAATAATATATCTATGTAATCAGGGCTGTTATGTATAATAGGATAGCCTAAAGCAGCCACTGGATTGTTCTTAGGTTTAATATTAAGTTGTAATACACCAGACACCTGTTCAGAATTATATATTATAGCCTGGTCAAAGTTCTGATCTAGTACATGAAACTTATCACGGCAGTCACGGAAATAATTATAAACTTCTAATAAGTATTCAATACTTCTCATAGAGTTTACAGTTTGTCCTGTAGCTGATACAAATTCTATTTCAAATGGATAGTCTATTCCATAGAAGTTACAATAACTTGTACATGTAATATTGTGTTTCCAGATTGAGTTATAATTAACACTCATAAAATGTGACCTACCTGGAATTAAGAATGTTGGGTGCCAGTCATGGAAGCTTATCCATTTTTGTGATTTACAATCATAACTTACTGTAAATGAAGCATCTTCCCAACAAGCAGAATTAAAATTACAATAAGTTTTTATTGGCACTTTAATAGTTGTAGATGGAGTTGTATGAGGAGTTGCTGGTTTAGAAACTGTAGTTGGACACCAGTAAGTAAATGGACTAGCTTCAGTTCCTGCTCCTCTCACTACAACAGAACCACAACCACAATCATAATTAATAGACTCTAATTTTTTTCCAAAAAAATTCTTAGATGTAATAAATTGTCCAGTAACACTATCTTTAGCTACTAAATTAGTTTCTAATTGAGTAACACTAGACACATTAGCAAGTTCACTTTCTGTAGCATCATATATTTCAAAACCTAATGCTCCTGGTCCACCTGTATTTATTCCTTTTATAGTAACATAGTTAACACCATTTTGTAATGTTATTTTATAAATATTCCAACATTCATATGGAGTACCATATACACCACCATGGTTAATATCCATAGCTGCTGGGTCCATTTCTAATATTGTATTACAATTAACTATAAGTTCTGCATAGTTATCTACACCTATTCCAACATAATAGCTTTTTGATCCTGATGGAATATTTAATGAAAAAGTAAAAGTAAGTCCTACAGGAGTATTCAAAGGAGATGTATTATCCCAAAATCCTATATTGTTTAATCTTCCATTAGTTGTAGTTGATTGAGAACTCCATATTGAATTTAATGGTAAAGGTATAAAAGGTGAGGAAGGTGTAGAAGTGCCATTTGTATTATAAGTATTATATATAAATGCTCCTCTCTTTCCATTATATAGTTGTCCAAGTATTTGTCTTGCAGTAAATGATATAGATGTTGATTTTATAGCAGGAACTAAATCTGTACCTGTACATGTTGTACCACTAAGAGTAAATCCACTATCACAGGTATAAGTTGTTGTTCCAGGAATTGTTGTATTAGTATATCCTGATATATAATAGAAACCTTTATCATCATAAGCTAAGTCATTTCTTAAAGGTTTATAATCTTTCTTAGTAATATAAAGAACATCATTTGTATTGTCATACATCATTTGTACTCCAACTCCTATTACAGGATTATCATATAAAGGATAATCAGGGAATGCTTTAAGAAGTTCTGAAGGAAGATATTTAGCAAACCACCATCTCATACCTTCAGAAGCTGATATTTCTATAAGTTGGTTAGCATACAAGAATACTTTACCTTGGTTTTGACTTATCCAAAATACACCATGTACAGTGTTGATAGAACAATACCTACCCTGGTTAGATCCATATTCAAATGACTCATCTACATTTGTTATAGACTGTAAAGCTTGTTGGAACAATCCTCCATCACCAATAGTGATCTTGGCTCCTGTACCATCCATCTTTAATTCTTCAACTCCCATAAATGATAGAGGACCTTGGTAAGCCATCATAAATAAAGAACCTGTTTTATTTATAGATTTAATACAAGATACTCTAGAAGGGAAATCTTTATAGTTATTAGTTAAGAATAATCTCCAGCTATCTTTCTTAGATCCTGATTGTTGTGGTAGAGAGTATATAACTCTATTAGGTCTGTATGTATAACAGCTAGCATATGTCAAAGGATTATAATCTCTTGGTAATAAGTTACCCCAAGATACACTACTATTAAATAGTTTAGATGCACTTAGATTATAATCATATTTATAATAGTTTCCACTAGTGGCTATATCACTTCTAAACATAGAAGATAAATCTGTAAATCTTAAACTATCATAATGACGGTGAGGTATATCATCTTCCCAATCTCTATAAGCTACATTCACTTCTGATTCTACAAAAAAGTCTCTAACCCCATTACAGAATAAATAAAACTGACCACCTGTTACAGCTAGAAAAAAAGTACCCCCAACTCCTGTATCAATAGTTCCTCCTACAGTGAGATTATCAAGACTTCTATATGAAGTGAGTGAATTAAATAACCCAACTTTATATTCAAAGTTATTTACCCAATATTTTGGTTCTGGAATATTATAATAATATTGATAATTAAATTCATATTCATCTGGTTCTCCCATTAACCATGTAGTAAAAAACGGCATGGTATTTTTTTCTGTAAATCTAGTTATATAAACATCTCCTCCAAATAAAACATTTGTTGATGTAGTATTTACTATACAAGTACTTATAGGAATTTGTTTAATAGATTCAAGTTGTCCATATTGAGAAGGAATAGGTATTTTAAGAGCTCCATAATATGAAGCTATCTTAGCAGAATAATTA
>Ga0136644_10000561_pt1 | contig 29576 bp, 30 predicted proteins | sample C_130820_EF_Meta_FD_94780 | JGI IMG/M metagenome (GOLD analysis project Ga0136644, IMG submission 94780) | Freshwater microbial communities from Lake Croche, Canada to study carbon cycling - C_130820_EF_MetaG (v2) (version 2) | ecosystem: Environmental > Aquatic > Freshwater > Lake | place...
ACTCTGGTCACACAGGCCACTCAGGCTACTCTGGTCACACAGGCCACTCAGGCTACTCTGGTCACACAGGCCACTCGGGATACTCTGGTCACACAGGACACTCGGGATACTCTGGCCACTCTGGATACTCTGGTAACAGTGGACATTCTGGATACTCTGGTAACAGTGGACATTCTGGATACTCAGGTGATTCAGGACACTCTGGACATTCAGGTTATTCAGGTGATTCAGGACACTCTGGTCACACAGGCCACTCAGGCTACTCTGGTCACACAGGACACTCGGGATACTCTGGTCACACAGGACACTCGGGATACTCTGGTCATACAGGTCACTCGGGATACTCTGGTCACACAGGTCACTCAGGATACTCTGGTCACACAGGTCACTCAGGCTACTCAGGTCATACAGGACACAGTGGATACAGTGGTCACAGTGGATACAGTGGTCACAGTGGCGAATCGGGACACAGTGGCCACACGGGCCATGCCCCCTGCTTCTTGGAAAAGACGCTCATTAAGACACCCAAGGGATACGTGCATGTTGAAACCATCAAGGTCGGTGACTACGTCATGTCGCACAGAAACAAGCCCGTAAAGGTAACAAAGGTCGGAAACTGGCGCTGTAATATCAACGACAAATCTGATTTAACGCGCCGTATCTATAAAATCCCTGCTGGTAAACAAAATACCACATCAGACTTGTACTTATCATTCTTCCATCGTATCTTCACGCCCGAAGATGGTTGGTTAAGAAAACCAATTAGTTTAGGATATAAAGAGGCCAAGGATTCTGAAGTGACCCAGCGTGCGGACGGTAAATATACTATTTATCATATTCGTGTCGATGATGGTAATAATAACCACTTGGTTGTAAATGGTGGATGTTTGGCCGAATCATGGGTAGAAATACCATAAGAAGTTTAGTTTTTTATATTAGTACGTTAAAATATATGAAAAGGTATCATGAGAATAATATATAAATGTTCTCGAATACCTGGTTTTTAATCATAATAAATATTATTATATCTATTATAATTATTTATGGGGCGCATCAATTTTGGAATTATTTGAAAGACACCTATTCGAAAAAAAAGACGAAGGATTTAGTGGGCACGCAAATTGAAAAATATAAGCGAATGGTTGGGGAAATCCAGCAAGGTTCTCAAAATGAAGTGATTTCTAAAGAGGAGCTGAAGACGATGGAGGAAGAGCTTCTAAGCGCGATGGGGGTTCTCCAACACTAAAGATGGGGGTTCTCCAACACTAAAGATGGGGGTTCTCCAACACTAAAAGCTAACAAAGAAGTATTGTTTTGATTTCCTCTTTTCAGATTGGTGAAATTATGAAAATAAACTAAACGACCAATTAGAGTAGGTCCTTTAAACAGAGTACAAATTTGATTCTGCTTTATAAAATCGTTAGGTACTACTGAGGGGCCTTTACCGAAACGGTGTTCGTCGCGGGCGGGGGGCTTATTCCATTTTTCAAAATCCATAGTAAAACCCTCTGCATTGCCAGCAAGAATTATTTTATTATTAAAGTCAGCACGGTCATTAAGGGCCAAATTAACATATAAAATTTTACCATCCGAACTTCTTTTAATATTACTTGTTGAATTCCATTCAAGTGCCGGAGTTCGGCCATCATAAACGTTGTTTCCCGTATTCGGAAACAATTCTAGTATATTACCAATTACTTCGGCGTCTTCCATCGTTTCTGCTTTGGCCACGTCATGTTCCCAAGCCGCACCCCCAGCCGTATCCATCGCAGACCCACCCCCAGCCGTATCCATCGCAGACCCACCCCCAGCCGCAGCCTCATCCGTATCCATATCATCCCCAGGCTCGTTCTTCATCCCACCCAACATCTTTTTCATTCTACGTTGTGCCTTTGAACTTTTATTCTTGCGTTTTCCACCAACCGTTTTTCCACTTTTTCTACGCATAGTGCGTGATTTTTTACTAAAGGTTTTTTTTGTAGCCTTGGCCATTCTATATACTATATATACAAATATTTTTACCGAATCTATATTACTAAACCCACATAAAGCTAAATCAACATACTATAATATGGAGCTCACACAAGTCCAGTTAGGTCACATTCTAAAACGATTCCCCGATTTCGAACTTTCTTATGAAACGATATCCCATAATAAAGTTTCCCCCGACTATAATATCGCACTAGCTATCCCCACTGGGAAAAAAGCCTATATTTGGTTCACTTTTCACCAAGAACAAAACGTCTGTTATTTACTAGATTTAAACAAGGATAAAAAAATTACCAAGGCGACGCGACTCGACGCAATCGATTCATTTGAACATAAATTGGCATTCGGTACCGTATTCTATGGCACAATCATTGTCGATGAAGTGACCGGCAACCATTGGTTTGTCATCGAGGACACATTTATCTATAAGGGCATTTTGCTAAAACGTAAACAATTCTCTGATAAACTAACTATATTCGCGGATTTTATGTCAAATAGTACAAATACATCCAATAAACTCAAGTCCAAGGATTTCAAGTTTGTTCTCCCACTTATGTGGACCATTGACGAAACTATGACCGTATTTTCCGATACGCCCTCTTTGCCTGAACATATTCAAAATACAATTGGATATACCGCGCATCATATGCAATATCGGTCGACGTCCAATATTATGCCTTATCTAAATGTATTTCTAAACCGCAAACTCAATGCCCTCTCTACGAATCCATCGACCACGTCAATAGTTTCAAAGAAATCTTCGCACGTTTTTGAAACTATTGATTTTGTGCCCGATTTTAATAAACCCCAATATAAATATCCCACTGTATTCCAGGTAACGGCGGATATACAATTTGATATCTACCACCTCTTCGCATATGGAAGAAATAATAAGCCCGTATACTATAATGTGGCCTATATTCCAAACTGTAAATCGAGCGCATTTATGAATGGACTATTCCGGAAAATCCGCGAAAATAAAAATCTCGATTATATCGAAGAGAGTGACGACGAAGACGATTTTCAAAACATGGATGAAGATAAATACGTAGACATAAATAAGGTCATTCTAATGGAGTTTACGTTCCATAAGAAATTTAAGCGCTGGGTACCGGTGCGTGTAGTTGACCGTCGCGAAAAGGTCGTGCATCTGAATAAATTGATTCGTTAATACAACAATATAAATATAATACTGCCTCTATTATATTTATAATGGACCCGAAATATCTAACTGTTTACCAATCACCCTATAAAAAACATCGTATTGGTCAGGCGGCCGATGGTGGATATATTATTTGTGATATTCCCGAAATAGAATATGATATCCTAGTGGCAGGTGGAGTAGATAATAACGTGGCATTCGAAGAGCATTTTTGCAACATTTATGAGAACACAATATGTTTTGCCTATGATGGCACAATTGACTCTATTGAAACCAAAAATAAAAATATCGCATTTATTAAACAAAACATTAGTCATAATGGGGAAGACGGAACGACCAATTTGCATCATTTGTTGGATAGCGCCAGTTGCGTTTTTATTAAAATGGACATTGAAGGCTGGGAGATACCATGGTTGCTTAGTTTGACTGAGGAACACTTCTCTAAAATCGCTCAAATAGTGATAGAATTTCACCGGCCTTTTGATGAGATGGGTGGCGAAGCCCTCCGTCGGCTCGCCATGTTTTTTTCCTTGGTACATTTCCATCCGAATAATTGTTGTGGATGTCGAGAACATGAGGGGGTCGTTATTCCGAATGTATTTGAATGTACGTTTATTAATAAGAAATATATGAATGGTACGTTTGTTTTGAATACTGACCCGGTTCCGTCGAATCTTGATGTCCAAAATCTACACTATCACGATGAAATCCACGTGAATCACCCACCGTTTAGGCACTAGTCTAATCAACCTTTTTCATAGGGTTAGTAAATATGATAATAAGTCCCAATAAACAAAAAACTATTCCCGTGATTTGTCTTAAATTATATGTTTCCTTAAATATAATCATACCAACTAAAAAAAGTGAAACAATTGAACCTGCTTTTATGATTATATTGTTTAATGAGGGCGTATTATAGTTTTTATCAATATCTATAATCAAAAATGATGATAAAACCGTAAGAATGGCAATTATAAACAGAGAACCAAATTGAGAGGCGGTTAAATCACAACAATTTCTATATGTTTTTTTGATGACATGGTTCTCAAAAAAATATGTATACAGAAACCAAGTAAATATTATTATTGCGATAAATAGCGCATTAATAAAAATAAAGTCGTGCGAATCTAAAGTATCAAGAACGTGTTTTCTAAAATATGGTCTCATACTACCCATCAATGTTAACCCTATTAATTGTGAAATCATTATATAATATACAAAGACTATACTACTGAATACAAAGGCCACTTTTATTTGTCTATAACGACCTCTTTGAGAACATTTCGCATTATTTTATTCATATCCTTTTCTTCGTTCTCCGGGTCACATGACCCCAGTGAATTAAGCGATATCTTTACGAAATTATTATTCTCAGGCGTGTCAAGTGTTACGAAGTCGGGGTTTTGCGCCTGCCAAGCGGGCAACTGTTGGAGATTTTTACGCGCAATACGTTTTACAATATTTCGCAGCCCGATTTTTTCGTTGGTTTCCTTTTCCCAGGTATCCTTGTCCTTTATGTAAACTGTCTCTCGTTTTAAATCCGTGCAGTGCAGGGGGCGGGTATAAACATCTAATTCCTTGAGTTTATTTATAAAAATACGTGATATTCCGGGAACGTACCCTAGGCGACCCGTGGCTTCTAAATCAGACACTGTAAGTTTTATAGACTCAATAAAATCTGTGATACTAATCGCGTCCTTACATTGTTCATTCAAAAACAGATTCAAATTAAAATTATTATTATTGGTAATATTATTATTTTGGATGTTTGTAACCGCCGGTTTCTTCGATAATTCAACAATCGTATTCTGAAGTTCTCGATTTTGTTCTATTAAAACATTTTGCATATCCTTACTTTGTTTCATAAACTCCATAATAAGTTCAGATGTTATCGGCGGAGAAACTGCGTCTGTTAATGCAAGGGATTGTGTCGCATCAGGTTCGCCAACATCTGAACTTAGTTGAGAACATTTGTCACATTTTTTGCGGTGTTTACATAAACTAGACATATGTTTATAAAAAACTCCACACATAGATTTATGTATTTTTTGAGTTTCGGAATCAGTTGGCTGCATATGCAGTTTTAAATGTTTTCGTGTAATCAAATGACTGTTCCAATTACTTTTTTTATCAGTCTCAAAATTACATATTTCGCAGTAAAACTTTGTATTAGCCGCCATTAGCCACGAGACTGTATGCTTTATAATATATGGATATATATTTTTTCTTTTTAAACCATAATTGGTAATATAAATATATTTAATAATTTGGTCGGCTGGTTTGGCTGTTTTTGGCTGTTTTTCAGTTAGTCTAAATGGCTAATGAAAAAAAAGCTGTGCAATTTCCGACGTAAAAGTATCTAAAAGTTATGCAGCCAAATTTTTCAGGTTTTTTCGGGTTTTACTGCATCATCGAGTAAATTGACCTTTTTCAGAAACTCCATCGAGGTTTTTCAAAAACGGACATTTTTAAAATGTCCAAAAAAAAAAATCGCGGTCATTTCTTTTTTGGGACTTTTGTGATATTTTGACATAAAACTATGTAAATATATAAAATATGTAAAATATTTATAGATGGGCCCAGGAATATATAGTTTTATTATATAATGGCAGCGACAAGTGGAAATGGCACGACGGACGTCGCGTTCAAAGTAGGAAATGTTTTACCAGCAGAGTCACCTAGCTCATTAACAGGTAACACGGCCAAATATGAGAGTGTAGGAGGGAGAAAGCGCAAACAAAAGACGGCAAAGAAGATGGATAAGAAGATGGATAAGAAGATGGCCGGTGGTAGTTCCGCTTTAGCGTTTTCTGAACTCGGTGCCAAACCGGCGCCCCTTGCCCCTTTACCTTCTGCTGAGGTTCCTAAGCAGGCGGGTGGTAAAAAAAGACGCAGTGCTAAGCGTGCTCGCAAATCTATGCGTAATATAACTATTAAGGGTGCAGTCAAGGGATTTTTCAAGTTATTCAAGAAATAGAGTTGTGTCAATTAGGCATTTTGGTTGCGGTTTATCGTCATCATATGTATCATTAGTTTTTGAATCTTTGGGTTCATAAACCGTCTTCCAAATATCCGAATTTTCCCAATCATTCGAATATTTACGCGAATCAGTTTGCTGAATCAAATAATTACATTTCTTATAAAACCGTTTACGCTGTGTCCATTGGTTCTGAAATACATCATGCTGGTCTATAATATCTACAATAATTGGGTTTTCGTGTTTTACGCGCAATATGCGGCCAACAGATTGGGTAATATCAGTTTTTGGGGTTACCATGACTAAGGTCGCTAGTGTTTTAATATCTAAGGCCTCTGCGGCCATCGCATACGTAGCCAAAACTATCTGTTTTTCCTCGGTTTCTTGGAGATTGGTCTGTTTCATACCACCCACGTAATACCCTACGGAGGCCAATTTACGATGACAAATGGCCTCATATAAATATGTTAAGAGGGACCGATTATGACATAAAATCATTATTTGGTTCTCGGATTCTTGTAGTAAATCGCCTACTACACGAATTATAAAATCGCTACGTGGACCAAATTCACATAGTTTTACTATCATTGTGCTATATTTTGTATTGCCACGGAAATCGAGTTCGACCTCATTAAATGTAGGGTCACTAGATAAATAATTTATGGCGCGCACGCATACCAAATCGTCATTGTCGCGCTTTTCAGTATATATTTTTTCGCCGACGAACATATAAAGTACGCGGGTCAGTTTATCTTTACGGTAAACCGTTGCCGAAATCCCTAACATATATGGTGTAATAGTTTTGAATAGTGTTCTCGAAAACTGCTCACTGCCAATTCGGTGGACTTCATCGACGATGGTTAGTCCAAAACTATCAAATGTTCCTGTCGGATATTCCTTATCATATAGGGTTTGAATCATACCAATTACGATGTCCTTGTTTTCAATATCAAATATTGCGGCCTGAATTTTACCTACGCGGGCACTTGGCAGAAATTCGCCAATGCGCTCTATCCATTGGTTCATCAAGAATTCCTTGTGTACTAATATGAGTGTCTTTTTTTGTAATAGTGAAATAATTTTTAGTCCCATGACCGTGTTGTGCGTCACCGTGAAATCGCCTAGTACAAATCTATGATTTCCATCTATTTCAAACCCATAATAATCGTCAACTTGTAATTTTTCCAAGTTGATTCTATAAGCCAAGTTTAGAATATGGTGCAAGGTTGTTGGTAAAATACTTGGGTCGATTCTATAACCATATAATGAATCTTTTTCTGGCAATGACAAATAGTCGTCAACTGATATGTCAATGACCTTGTTATAGGCGGTTTTTAATGATAATATGTGACTTTGATTTACAATATAATTGCCAATATCAGTATTCACTTTATACATCATTTCTTTACCTCTTGCCAATGTCAAAACATGCCTGGGCGTTGAATCGTCACCCATAATGTGGTCACCGACCACTATATCTTGAACCATTTTTATTTTACCGTCGTACATTAAAATGGGCGTATCTTTACCTAGACATTTACCACGTCCGCATGGCACTTCGAGTATTCCGCCACTGCCAGAACCATTGTGCAGCGCCGACCCCTCAGGTTTCACATAGTCCATATAAATCCCAATAATTTTATCTTGGTAGTCGCGTAATGGTTTCGCAAACGGCACTGAAATATCGTCACCTTCTTGTAGCTCCGACGTATCTGGCGTACCGTAGCGACTGATTCCATAGAACCGCGGCAAATAGTATTTATTCGCATTTTCGCGAAACACTGGGAATGCAGTGGTTTCGGGCGCATTCGGACCAAATAACATAGGCTTTACATATAGTTCTTTTCGGAATTGTTCTTCATCGGATTTATCAATGGCCGATTTTGGAATAGTATAACCTTTTTTACCAATATAAGATTGAGAACAAACCGAATTTTTATACTCTTCCGATAACGTAAATATAGGGGGGGGCGGAGGTGCTTGCCCAGAAACGGTCTTTTTATAGAACTGCCTACGGTTCATAATAATATAAACTACGAAATATAATTTAGGGTGTTTCAATTTTCTGAATCCAATATTCGAGAACCCGAAAAAATATAATGATAATCTATATTATAATGGAAATCACTAATATGATGAAATCTTTATCTAAAACGGAAATGTTATTACTAGCCGCATTTGTTATCTATGTAGTGGCGCCGATTCCCGTCCCTACATTTTTAGCCGGAGTATTTGATTCGTCTTTAGGTATATTGATGCTCTTTGTCGCGACATTGTTCTTATTTTTCTATGTGAATCCAATTTTAGGTGTTGTGTTTATTTTTGTTGCCTATGAAATTTTAAGACGTAGTGCGCAATTCACTGGAAGAACAGCTATTCTTCAATATACACCAACCCAGATAAAGAAGGATATTCAAATGAAGGCGATGAACCCCGTTAAAACAGAGACGTTAGAAGAAGAAGTTGTCAATAAGATGGCGCCCGTTGGCCATAGTGATATTAGTGTTTATACCGAGAGCACATTTAAACCCGTTGCTGAGAAGGTCGGCTCTGCATCGCTAGTATAATTGTTTCCAAATAAAATAAAATAATAATAATATTTGTTATTATTTTATCGGTATTGTTGCCCTTACACCCTTGAAGATTTAAAATGGGACGCCCTTTGGGCGTTCCACTAGATTTTCAAGGGCAACGTTACCGATAAATCAATTAAAAGGCAAACCGCTCTAAGCGGTTTGTCCCATTTTAAATGTTCATCGGTGTAAATCTTCAAAGGTGTAAACAAAATCACAGTAATAATTTAATCATCGCTGCTATAGGTAATAATATAATTGCAGCAATTGTTATTTTATTAGTTGTATCATCAATAGGTTTGTTTGTATAAACGCCAATTCCAAAAATAGTAATGGCAATAACGATGAGGGTCGCAAGATAAATTTTACCCATTTTAATTAGTATAAAATAGAGCGCGTTCATAGTAGCCACTTGTAGGAAATCTTTAAGACTAGTTTCAATTGAGCTACCGTCTTTTTTATAATCTATCGAAGGTGTTTTCCATGAATCGCCTGCTTTATTTGCCTGTATTAATGCTATTGAAAGTCCATATAAAACCAATAGGAATAACCCCCCACTTAAAGCTTGAAAATTATCCTGTAAAAATCCAAGTACAAAACAAACTACAATTCCAACGAAAACAATTAATGATATGAAAATATCTAAACTGCGAACTCTTGTAAGAGGCTTTATTTCGTTAAGTGCGCCCGCCGTATGTTGTTTTGTTACACTATCTATAACAATTCGCTTATATAACATTGGTATTGCAAAATATGCAAGAATTGTAGCAATAATAAAAATAAAAAAATTCACCGATGTTTTCATAAAATCCATCTGTTGTTTTTCGCCCATGAGTTCACTATTAATTGGTAAATTATATGTAGTGATAGTATCCTCGCTTACGCCAGCGGGGTTACAATCGATATAGATTTGATTATCGGTGGCGCTACCATCAGTGCTGGGAGTTGGAACTGACTGTTCAAGTGGGGCTTGTGTAGTAAAAAGCGGGCATTTTGAATAAACATTATTAAACCAATTAGCGGCGGTTTTACTAATTGTTATTGGCGTCAAAAATAAGATAACTATATTATTTGAATTTTCGGTATCATTATAATAAAAATATTGTGATTGTTTTGGTATATCGCCTAAGCTAATTCCAGTTATAGCAGGTGCATTGGCTGATGCAGTTACAAGTTTTTGTAACTGGTCAATACTAGTATTTGCAGTATTTGTTGTATCTGGTTGAATAAAGAAACAAGTGTATATTGTATTACTATTTGAGTTATTAGTATATTCAATAACTATTTCGCCAGTATATGCGGTTCCTTGGTCCGACTGCCCAATTACATTATTATGTAATAATCCAAAGAAATAAATATTTTTAGCCGTATATGAAGGCGGATTTACGCCGCTAAAAAATAAATTGGTATTTACACCATTATTATACTTTATTTTATAATAATTTAGTGCGCTCCCATCTGCTGGCTTTATAACAGCAACATCGCTTTTATAGATATCTACTGGGTATGATAAATTATAATTAATAACATTAGAGTCTATAGATAAAGCATTGTTTGGGTCAAAATTGGACATGTTATACTAATATATACATAGTTTATTTTTTGCATAAATCAATAAATAAACAATATGCTAAAATGGGATATACTGAAATAAATTATTTTCATAAACAGTTGCTACAAACGTATCCTTATAACCTTCTACATATACTACGTCGCCGTTATTTATATCATCGCATCCATATTCGCTAGTACAGCTTTTACCATTTTTGCTTATAGGTAATTTCGTATTTATATTTCCACTACTATTTGAAATGGTATAGTATTGCCATTTATCGCGGCCGCTCATTACCCGTCTTCCCATTAATGGAAGTATCATGTCTGAACCGCTATTTGTTCTCGTTAAAATACCGATTTGTTGATAACCTGTATTTAAACCGCGACTGCGGATATTTATGGGAATGCCGCGAATATCACTAGAATCAGGTGGATAAAATAGTCCATCGGTTTTCATAGGTGGTGCATAAGGGTCGTTAAATGGGTCTTGTCGAGTTGCCAATCCTACATTCAAAGATGCTTGTTGCGGTGGCGTATTTACTACAATAACTTTTGCGCGTTCGTTTAATGGTTTTACTATTTGAGTATACCACATATAAATCAAGAGAACAAAAATAACAATTAATAAAAATAGTGTCATGTTCTCAATACAGAATAATCCGGGTATGCATTTTTTCCCCATTGTATATAGTATTATAGTATTATAATACTATAATGCTTATAATATTCAATTTATTCAAACCCTACTATGTTAGAATTGTACTGAAATAGGTCCAGGCATGGGAGGGCTTCCGCTAGCGAATATATTACCCAACTCATTAGCGCCAGTAATGAAAAGAGGAATAGCATTCTTAATGAGGGCAGGGATTTTAACGAAGAAGTCATCGCCGACATCGCCAGCACGTTGCATCAATATATCTATCTTGAGTCGTTTACAATTAAAACATTGGTTTCTTATTGCTTTTGGCCAATAAATAATATGGAATCCCAGGTTCCCAACAACATATCGGTCTAATTTATCTAAAGATTCCCATACTTTTTTTTCGAGTGGATACAAATTAACGCCGAATAATTTAAATATAAGTAACATGATGCGAATCGGCATATACAGTAGAACCCCGAACATCTCAATTACATAGTACAAAATACAGTTTTTTATATTTGTTAAGAAATATACGCTACATACTGTATATGTTTTTACGAATTCAAACATATAGCCCAATATAATTAGCCAATCCAGGAAGACCATTGGCACAATTTCACCTAAATGCATTGCAGATAACCCGATTCCAATAAGAATGTTAGTAGTGCCGACTACTAAATTCGCTATGCGCGCTGGAAGCGTAATCATGAATTCGATAAGTTTTCCCAATAAGCCAAATGCATCTCCAATACTTGGCATTATATTTTAATCAATGGTATATCTACTATATACTATTGACAAAAGTTATTTTGGTCTGTACTTCTTATTTTGCAGACCCGGCGGCACCCATAGCCTTGTAATTCTCATACTTTTCAACGAACTTTTCAACACGAGTTAAAAGAGGGTCAATCTTCTGTAAACCATCAACAATATCTTTTTGAATATCTTGGAATTCCTTAAAATCGGTTTTTAAAGACTCTTTTAATGCGTCTTTATCGATTTTTTCCTTCTTTTCTTTTGGACTAGGCTCTTTTTCGAGAACCGGTTTTTCGTCGCCTTTCTCATCTGAATTAGATGCCACTTCACTCAATGCTGCATCAATGGTTTCTTTCATACCTTCGCGAGTAGTCATTCCCTCATTAACATTAGTACCGTATTTTAAGACGTGAGTAACCGTAAGCGCGATTACTAACACAACAATCATATTTTTATTAAAGAACGTTGTAAGTAACCCGACAATTAATAAGGTAACTAGAGAACGAATGTCGCTTGTTGTTGCAAAATACATAACGTCAATGATGGCAATAAAACATAATAAATAAAGAACGATGCGGTTTTGTAACAGAGAACCATAATTACCACTCAATTTAATGTTTTTATTTAAGAAATTAATAACGGGGTTCATTAATACTATACTTTATACTTGGAAAAAAATATGTTTCTAAATATTGCCACCTTCATCATCACCATCTTCTAACCGATAATCAATTGGCACATCTCCGCCATAAATATCGAGAACCTCCTTGACAACTTCCTCGCGCTGTATATCACTCCGTTGGAATTCAAAGCTAGTAATACTTGAAGAACGCTTGCCTTTGAATTTGGTTAAAAAATCTTCGAGACCATTAAGTTCAGATGGCCGGTCATATTGTTCTAAATCGCCTGTAATTACTAAACGGCTATTTTCACCTAAACGTGTCAGCAACATTTTCATTTGAGATATCGTCGAGTTTTGCATTTCATCAGCAACTATCCAGCAATTTTTAAACGTACGTCCACGCATATATCCAAGAGGAGCTATCTCAATAATTTTTTCTTCTAACAATGCGGTAACATCCTTAGCAGAGATAAAATTATATAAAATATCATATATGGGGCGTACCCATGGAGCCATTTTTTCTTCTAATGTTCCAGGTAAGTATCCCAAGTCTTCGTCTACTGAGACTGATGGGCGCGTAAATATAAGTTTTTCATATGTGCCTAATAAAAAATTCTTAACTCCATATTCGGTAGCAAATAGAGTTTTGCCAGTGCCTGCTGGCCCAGTTGCAACAACGATTTTTTTTGATTTTTGACGTAAGATGCTGTTATAAATTTCTTGACTATTGTTTTTTGGTTTGGTAAATTTGGTGTCAAATATATTCTTTTCATTGGGAGATAAATATTGATAATTTTCATAGATACTGCGTTGTTTTGTAGACATATTAGAACCATGATAAAATGAATTGGACGGATGTTCTCGTTCCTTGCCTTCTCGTTCCTTGCCTTCTCGTTCTTTGCCTTCTCGTTCTTTGCCTATTTCGTCGTTATAATCTTTTAATAATTCTTTTTCGTTTTGTTTCCTTGGTTTACGACCACGCTGCTTAGGCTCAGGCTTGGAGGATTCATTTCCCAATGAATCGAATAGGCCAATATCAATGTTGTGTTTCATTTGTATTATAATACAAGTGTATTTTATTTACATCAATAATCTTTATTGACGTAAATGGTTCAAGAGTTAGGGAAAAGCTTTTTATCGAGTCCAGTGCGAACACAAAATACTCGATGTGAAGCAATTGCGGTTAAAAACACAATCGCTAAAACTTTCCAGAACTTCCATCCAAAATACCAAGCTATTAAATATGCCCCTAGTATTGTTACGACTGTGTCTAGGACTGCAATATCAAAAATCCGATATTTGCGTACGCCTGTATTTGGTTTTCCAATAATATCTTTGTATTTACACAGCGGATTTATCATGTCGTTTTATAATATGGATACATTTATTTATGACTAATGTTCTCAAACGGTAAAAAAATTGGATAACTTTTTTCATATTGTAAAAGTATTCAAATAACCACCCACTACATATAACATGGATGCTCCCAAGACAAGAACTGAGAAGAAGGGCCGTGATAAGCAGAAGGGTACAGCGCCCTACTCTGCAAAGCATGTGCGCCTTCAGGAGGCCAAGGCCAAGGCCAAGGCCAAGGCCAAGGCCAAGTAAGAATGTAAATCGAAAAAAGAATTTAGGTCACCTGCCTTTTTCTTTTTTCAAGTAAAAATTACAAAATTATATTCCAAATAAAGAACAAAAAGATTTTATATATCATTATCTAAATGAATAAAAAAACGATTTTTATTGATGGCAATGAGTATGATATTACGAGTTTTAAGCATCCTGGTGGGAATGTAATAAATTTCATGACTGATGGACAAGACGCTACTGACGCATTTCGAGAGTTTCATTATCGTTCTAAAACGGCAAATTCAATATTAAAGTCGTTACCTATTTTGAAAACAATAAAAACCCCCAGCGAAGATAATGATAAAGAGATGTTAAAAGAATTTAAGATTTTTAGAAAGTCATTAGAAGATAGAGGATTTTTTAAACCATCGTATACGCATATAATCTATCGAATATCAGAGCTTTTCATGTTATATACTATTTCCGTTTTAACAATTCATTATAATGTTTTTTTTGCTATATTATTATTTGGGTTTTTTGGTGGTAAATGTGGTTGGTTACAACACGAGGCCGGTCATAATTCATTGACTGGAAATATAAAAATAGATAAAAAAATACAGAATATAGTGATGGGATTTGGGCTTTTTGTAGATGGTTCTATGTGGAATAGCATGCATAATAAGCACCACGCAACGCCTCAAAAAATAGGTCATGATATAGATTTAGATACCGCCCCCCTTGTTGTTTTCCATAATGATGTAATAAATAAGAAATATTTTTTTAACGGACCAATAAAAATATGGCTGAAATATCAAAAATATACTTTTTTACCAGTTACATCGGGTATTTTAGTAATGTTATTTTGGGTTTTATATTTACACCCTCGAAAAATAGTTCGTGATAAAAATTTAATACAAGCTGCATTAGTTATTGGTGGACATACATCACGTGTTTTATTATTTATGAAACTAGGTAATGTTGGAATATATTATGGACTTTTGTACCACATGCTATCTCTATGGGTTACTGGATTGTATTTATTTGGTCATTTTTCTTTATCGCATACATTCACCCCCATCGTCAAAATAAATGAAAACCCAAACTGGGTTCGTTATGCTATTGAACATACGGTGGACATAGAAACAGAAAACAAACTAGTAGGCTGGATAATGGGATACTTAAATAATCAAGTAATACATCATTTATTTCCGGCGATGCCTCAATATCGCGGTCCAGAAGTTGGTAAAGAATTGCAGGTATTTTGCAAAAGGTGGGATATAAAATATAGACAAGTAGGATACTTTGAAGCTTGGAATCTAATGTTTCAAAACTTACACGACGTTGGTAATGAAATATCGGCATAAAAATATAAACCTGTTTATTGCCGGAAAATTAGGAATTAGAAAACCATCTCAATTTTGATATAATTTCGACGTAAAAAACGCATCTAGCTAAATAATAAAACAAAAGGGAATAAAAATATCAAGAGTATATTATTTAGGCAAAGGAATGAGCGAGCAAACATTCGTGGAACCATTATTAAAACCTGACGATAACCGTCACGTTATGTTTCCCATCCAATATGACGATATTTGGCAAATGTACAAGCGCCAAGTAGACTGCTTTTGGATTGTTAATGAAGTCAATTTAGCTCAGGATTTAAATGATTGGTCCAAGTTATCAGAGGACGAACAAAAATTTATTAAAATGATATTGGCATTTTTCGCTGCATCAGATGGTGTTGTAGCTGAAAATTTGGGGGTTCGGTTTATGGGGGAAGTACAAGTATCTGAAGCTCGTGCGTTCTATGGATTTCAAATTGCGATGGAAAATATCCACTCGGAGATGTATAGTCTTTTAATTGATACCTATATAAAAGATAATGCGGAAAAACAGATGCTTTTTGAGGCAACTAAAAATTACCCATGTATCGCAAAAAAGGCGAATTGGGGAAAGAAGTGGTTAGGGGATAATCGTAGTAGTTTTGCGTCGCGTCTGGTGGCATTTGCGGCTATTGAAGGGATTTTTTTTAGTGGCTCTTTCTGTGCTATTTATTGGTTAAAGAAACGTGGCCTTATGCCTGGACTTACGTTTTCTAATGAATTGATTTCTAGAGATGAGGCGCTACATACCGAGTTTGCTATATTATTATATTCTAAGTTGCAGCGCCGTCTTCCTAAAAAGCGTATTCATGAAATTATTCAGGAGGCAGTAGAAATAGAGAAGGAGTTTATTATAGAGGCAATTCCTTGTCGCATGATAGGCATGAACTCGAAGCTCATGACGCAATATATTGAGTTTGTAGCAGACCGTCTCTGTTTACAGTTAGGATATGATAAAATATATAATGCGTCAAATCCATTTGATTTTATGGAACTTATTAGTATTGAGTCTAAGGTAAACTTTTTTGAGCGTACAAATTCCGAATATGCTTTGGCAAATAAGACAGTAACTAAGGACGTGTTTGATTTTACTACGGATTTTTAATAAAAAATGTATTGTTATTTATATAAGATTACATTTATGAATACATTGCGTAATATATTTAAAACAATTTCTAATGTTACAAGGAGAAGGCGACCGCAACCCCCAGAACCAGTTAAAAAAGTTGTACCAGTTGCGCAGAAAGAAGAAACACCTACTTCGAAACTCCAAGAGCAGTTAGATAAATATGCAGAAAAACACCCAGAATTTATATTTAATTTAGAAACAAGCACAAAGGTTTTTGTAAAGTCTAAATTAGCTGGGGAAAACGATAATTGTGCAGAATTTACTGTCAAGTCAAATGAAGTCATTTATTTAAACCAATTAAATAAATGCTCTGGTTTTAGCGGCACAGACATATTGAAATTAGTCGAGGATTTTGCAAAACAAAACAATTTTAAAGCAATACTACTTCAAGATGCATCTGAATTAGAAGGAAATATGAGAATACGTAGTAAGAAATTGGGATATGGAAGATGTGCATTGCCATTATCAGTGTTTAATGTATTAGCTACTGGGCAGAGTTGGTATAATAGTCATGGTTATGTATCCACTGTTGGTTATAAAAAGGATGGAAAAACAATAAATATTACGGAAGTTGAGAAAGAACATAACGCACGAATAATAGAGAAACCATTTGTTAAATTTATTGAGGATATCAATGAACGAGTACAATTAGACGAAAAAAGGAAAAAATATTTAGTTGATGGGGCCAAATACTTTATAAAGAAAAAGGCAGACAGAGAAAAGATAACTGTAAAGCAACTCTTTTCAAAAATAAAAGAGGAATTAAAATTAGATGGGATGTTGGATTGTAATGATAAAAACAAAAAACATAATTGGATAATCGACGTATGTATGTTTTGTTTATCAGGAGGCGCAAGTGTGGAATTAAAACGCGATATAAAGGAAGATAATATTTTTATATTCGCAGCAAAGTTAGAAAAAGAGCTATAAAACTTTCAATCTACCACTGAATCGTTATTGGCATAAATTGCCAACGTACGCGCACTAGCGTCAGTTGCATCGACAAATTTGGGCATCCAAAAATACGGAATTACGTGTGACATTTCAGGATAATTCAATTCAAAAATCTTGCGATACAAAAATTGTTCCGCGGTTTTTGGCACGAGATGCGTATTGTTTTGATAAACTAATTTGGTAATATGTTCGTACATATTATCTGAACTTTCAATAAATGGATAAAGCGGTAAATCGTCAGACACAAATTTCAAAAGCGCATATTCTTGTATGATTTCATATAATGAGCGCGAATGTTTTGAGACACCATCGCTAAATGCTTCCTTACGACGCCACAGGACCTTATCGGGCAATAGCGGATTTCCTTGCGAATTCCAAAACCCCTCCTTGCTACTAAATGATTTACGTATCAAATATTTCTCTATATTATTGGAATTATTATGATTTCGTATTTCTGCTGGAATAGACATATAATACTGCGTCCATGCACGGTCCAAAAACGGAGTCCTTGGTTCTAGACCATGGCTCGATATGGATTTATCAGACCGCAATACGTCAAATAAGTGAATATCATCTAAGAGTCGGCGGCTCTCTTTATCAAATTCAATGTCATCCGGTGCATAATTCATATATAAATAACCACCGGCTAACTCATCAGACCCATCACCATTAAAAATAACTTTGGCATCACTATTTTCTGAAATATATTTTCCAAGAAGCCAATTACCAATACTAGCCCGTACCGTCGTAGTATCAAAGCTCTCAATCGCATAAATAACTTGGGGTATAGCGTCTAAAAAATCTTGCTCTGTTAAAATAATTTCGGTATGTTTTGTACCCAAATAATCAGCGACAATTCGTGCATGTTCTAAGTCTACGGAGCCCTCTAGTCCAATACTATACGTTTCAATACGAGGCAGTCCATATTTTACATGATAATCATTTACAAGTGCAGTAATTAAACTACTATCAAGGCCTCCAGATAATAAACAGGCAATGGGTCGCTCTGTTGTGAAACAACGTTTTTCGACCGCATTAGTAAGCAGTGTATTAATATTACGATAAATATGTTCCATGTTTTGCGTAGAATTATCAATAAACATGGTTGGCGAAAGACCTAGTTTATGATATCTGACGCCAGCAATTATGGGTTCCCAATAAGAGCATACTTTAGTAGATAATTCAAATCCCATATAAGTCCCCGGAAGAAATTGAAAAACGCTGTATTTCTTTAACCCGTAATTCTTATGGATTCTTCTGAATGTATCCGAATTATATTTTTTTTGGTTTTCAATATTTAACGCACTCGATAAATTAGTTAACATTTTTAATTCACTGGCAAAAGCATATCTATCTGGGTCAACACGGTCGTTTTCGTTATACAATATACAAGGACGTAAAAAATATAGAGGGCGCACACCATATGGGTCGCGAGCAACAAATATTTTAGATTCAGTGTTAGAAAGCCGATAATCAATAAGAATAAACGCAAAGACACCGTCGAGCATGCTAAGTGTTTGTTCGATGCCATATTTTTTATACATATGGATAATTACTTCACAATCAGAATCCGTTTTTGGCTTTACATTCATTATTTTATAAAGTTCTTTATAATTATAAATTTCGCCATTGCAAATAATGCCAATATCGCCAATTATAATGGGTTGATTAGATTCCTGGTTCAATCCATTAATAGCAAGTCGATGAAACCCAAATAATGCACTTACCATTACTGTTTTTAGTATTGAAGACTCTGGTCCGCGACCCTTCCCTTTTTTGAATTGTTCTTCAATAAACTTTAATGGTATTTGCTCAGCATTGTTTAATAATGAAAAAATTCCGCACATACTAATTAATATTAGCGCAAATCTTTATACCATTTTTATCTTTGAAAAATGGTAGTTGTAAAAGACAACAAAAAATAATATCCTATATTATATACCATGTCCTTTTACTTTATTGACAATACGCCGCAAAAGCATGATAGCATAGATATTAAAGTATTAAACGAAATGATTAAAAGTAACAGAGACGACGGCACTTTAGCCATTAACTCAGAATATAGTATAGATAAAAATAATATTCAAATTGTTTATCCGAAAGAAAAACATCCTGACCATATTGAGAAGGTGCCTATGGTAATAGAAACAAATATATATTCAAATAATTTAACTGGATACGTTAGTGATGCATCTAAACCCTCTGAGCAAAGTAATAATGATGAGCCTAAGCGCACATTAAAAATGGATGGGATAACTAATTTTTATATTGGCTCGCTAACTATTGTTGGCCTTTATTTGGTATATAGATTGATACAAAAGTCGCGTTAATATACGCGGATTATAATGTTCAAAGGTGTAAAGTTTCATTTTATGTAAACATATTATAATTTTTTATGATTACATATACAGTTATTGACTTAGAGCTTCCAGCGCTTGTAGATTTCTAACGCAACTAAACCACCAAGGATTTGAGAAATCACATAGGGAATCAAGTCATTGATGGGCAATTTGCCAGCGGAGGCCATAACCACGGATACGGCGGGGTTGACATGTCCACCAGAAATGTTTCCGATTAACAAGATTACAAAAGTTAACGCAGCGCCAATAGCAATAGGGTTTCCAGTAGCTAAAATAATGTAGATAAAGAAAAGGGTTCCTAAAAATTCAACTAAATACTTGTACATTGAATATATGATATATTACGAAAATAAAATAAAAATAATTATAGCAATAAAATTAGTAATAATGATAAGACTAGATTTTGCTATAGGAATAACAGGATATTTTTTAATTTTATTTGGTGGACTAATTATTCCAAATAATGCGCATTTTAAACAACGCCAAAATATTAATAATATTTTAAATACTCCAATCATAAATCCGCTAAATACTGACGAAATATATGAATTTCCTCGGCAAAATTATATATTATGTCCGTTACTTCATAGTTTTGTTTGGTCAACCAGAATATTATCAAATAATCGCCCAATTAGCCGAGCACAACCCCACATGGTTTCGCATAATTTTACGTTAAATGAACTTGCCATTATAAATGAGGAATACCGCGGACTTGTTTATACGCCTGAAAATTTTCCGATTACATATCGAACCGGTGTTGTAATAAATATAGATAATTCAACTGCAAATAAGTTGTATTATGTAGTTTGCGAGGATTTTTATAGGGGTGAACCGTCACCAGTTATGCCATTGCTTTTTTCTGCTGGAATGATTATCACGGTAACTTTGCATTTTGCTGGTTATCTATAAAAAAATTGATTATATATTTTCACAATATAAAATATATAAAACAACCGACCAATTCCCGCTATGTTTACGCAAAAAATTATCATCAAAACCTATGACGGGTTTAGTTATTTTGACCGACCCGACCGTTTCAATTCTTCTGCATGGACATTTGTCTATGCCAATAAAGAAATCGTCAGAATTCAAACACTTTCAGAGATTATTAAAATTAGACGGTTGCAAACCATCATGAATCTTATGGAACAAAATTCATCTAATGGAAAAGCACCGGTCTCTTGATACCATATAGACCTTCCAATATAGAATTTTTGGCGGGAACAGCGGGAGCAAAACCAGGTGTAGGTGCATTATGGCGATTCGCGCCTTTTTTTGCAGGAGCTACTGCTCCACCGCCTCGAACGCGGCGTAATGCATCACGGGTGGTATTTATGTCACTATGTGTAGCGAAACCCATGGGTTTATTAGCGGCATTTAATGAACCAACACCGACTTCTGTTGTGCGGCGGTTAGCGGTTACCTGTGATGCATCGCGATTACCATACCATTTTTTTCCATTCATATAATTTGACGAGACACCAGTGGGAATACTAGTAGTTTGTGCGATATTGCGCCTTGCTTGCCAATTATAAGTAATATGAACAGTCGGAGTTGTTGTGGGATTTGTTGGTAATGTTCTCGAATAAACGCTGCGAGACATCTCAAACGTACTATCACCATCACTAGTGCTATCCTTTTGAGGCATCGCTCGAACAGCGCTTAATTGTCCATTATTAATATTATTTATTACGGGTCTATGTAATGGTGTAAACATATATAATATATTGTATATATTATATATCACATATTATATTACGATTTATCTGCGGCGTACGGCCATTAAATTAACATAAGATGCATTACTTTGGTCGCCACCATTCGCCAAATCATTATAATTTTGGTTAAGAGCGCGTTGTTTCTTAAACGTTATATAATCAGATGCATCGGGAACAAAACGTCCATTGCAGACAGCGGCTGCAACACCACTATTATCACAACGCGAAATAATGGAACCAATGGGTCCTTGGCGACCAGGATAAGTCTTATTGATTTGGTTAGAACCGCCACAGACGTAATTTGTACGGCTTAAGAAATCACCTAAATTGTTTATCGCGCGAAAAGGAGTAATAATGCGTTTTTTTTCGTTTGAAACACCGACCGCACCATCACCATTCCATGATTTGGTTAAAATGCGTCTTGTCATTACTTGTTCGCTGTCTTTGAAGTTAAGAAGCGTCTGTTGAGGTGAATAACCTTGAAACGGTCCACCTAAATTGTCAGTGCTAGTTAAATGTACTGTAGTAGAAGGAACTGTATATGGTGCGCCTGACATTATAATATACACGTATATATTTTATATATATTATATATAATAATTTTTAGATTTCATGGAGAATGAAATGGATGAGGTAGACCATTTAGAAAATCTAATTAAGGAACAAAATATTGTTTCATATGACCCTACATGTGTTCGAAAAAAGTCTAATTGGAGTAAGAATTCTAATTTATATAAACTAGATAAACCCGATTTTTCGCCAAAAACATTACTAAATGATATACCTACTCATTCACCAAAGTTAGAGGCTTTATTAAAGAAAATAGATGAACTAGATAAAAACGATAAGAAAAAACATGGCAAGTTATTTAAGCACTTCATTTTTTCGGACCTTAAATCTGGAACGTATGGGGCCAAATTATTGGCTGGCGCATTAATCGCCAAAGGTATGACAATGGGTTATACTGCAAAGTTAAACTCTGCATATGTAGGCAAGGGCAAGGATGATGATGACAGTGAGCCTGCGTCTGCAAATTCAAAAAATACTTCGCAAGACGATTCTAGTTCGGATGAGGAAGAGGACGACGATGAAGATATGCCTGTGCTCGACCTTATTTCGCTCAGAAAGACAAAAGGCGGTGCTAAAAAACAAAAGCCATATGGAAAAATAGAACTTCTTACGGAGGAACAACTTAAAAAAACAAAACACAATAACTTTTTCTTATTATCGTCGGTTTCGGTTTATGACCAACCAATTTCAGTAGCCATGAAGAAAGAAATTTTACAGACATTTAATAAACGCCCTGACAACGTCTATGGCGATTTAGCAAGAATTATTGTTATGGATAGTGGGTTCAAAGAAGGAATTGATTTATTTGATATTAAATATATCCATATTTTTGAACCTTCTGTAGTAAATGCGGACGAGAAACAAGTAATTGGACGCGGCACGCGCACATGCGGACAAAAAGGACTTGATTTCCATCCAACACGTGGTTGGCCCCTTCATGTTTTCATATATGATTTATCTATTCCTGAACAATTAAAAAAGACATTTTTAGATACTAAATCGCTTTTTGACCTTTATTTGAAAACGATGAAATTAGATGTACGTCTTTTCCATTTTGCACACGACTTAGAAAAGACTACCATTGTTGGTTCAGTAGATTATGATTTAAATAAAAACATTCATACATTTTCAATTCCAAAAGAGGATGGTGAGGAAGACGAAGAATATGTTTATGGTGGCGGACCTAAAAAGGCTCATGTTCCCAAATTGCGCATTCGAAGCATGGAGCCAACTCTAATTATTCCTCCTTCTGAGCGTTTAGGACACGAAGCTATGCGAAAACACATTTCAGAAAACTATAGCGAATTTCAATGGGACCCTGTTAAAATGGAAAACTTGTGTGCTCCAAAACAGTCTGGTGGGTCGGGTGAAGTAATAAAATATACGCCTACTCAGGATTTTATTCGCCATTATTTTACACCGCTAAGTCCAGTCAAAGGTATGCTGTTGTCCCATTCTGTGGGTACTGGCAAATGCCATGCTAAAGATACGCCCATATTAATGTATGACGGTAGTATTAAAATGGTTCAGGATGTATTAGTCGGTGATTGTTTAATGGGCGATAATTCTACGCCTAGAAAAGTTTTATCTTTGGCCACCGGCCGTGACCAAATGTATGATATTATACCTACAAAGGGTGAGAAATATACGGTGAATAGTGAACATATATTATGTCTTAAATATAGCGGACGAGGAACTGTGACTAACGTATTAAAACGTCAACCTAACTTACCATTTATGGCTAGCCATCTTGATAATAAGCGTATTAAAATGAAGAGCAAGGGATTTAAAACTAAGGAGGAGGCCGAGGAATATTTGGACTCATTCAAAGAAGAAGATAAAATAGTTGAAATTGAAGTGAAGGACTATTTAAATCTACCAAAAAGTTTGGCTCGTGAATTAAAAGGATATCGCAAGGGAGTTGATTTTGAATCAAAACCTGTAGAGTTCGACCCTTATATTATTGGTCTTTGGTTAGGCGATGGAAGTAAACGTGGTCCAGTTATTACGAATCAGGACGCTAGAATATTGCATTATTTGCGTAATAAAGTGCGTGAATATGGTTTAAGATTAGTATATCAATCGCAATATGATTATAGGATTTCCGGAGACTGCACGACGAAATCAAATGCTATGATTGATGCGCTCGAAAAATATAATTTAATAAATAATAAACATATTCCGTCTACTTATAAATGCAATGACCGTAATACGCGTTTAGAATTATTAGCCGGATTAATTGATTCAGATGGTTATTATTGTCCAAAGAGTAAGGTGTTCTCAATTACCCAAAAAAATGATACGTTAGCAAATGATATTTTATATTTAGCGCGCTCATTAGGGTTCGCTGCATATTTAACGCGAACTGAGAAATCATGTACTTATAAAGGTGAAAAAAAGGTAGGAATCTATAATTCAATTTCTATCTCTGGACAAGGATTAGATGAAGTGCCGACCAAGGTATTAAGAAAACAAGCCGAAAAACGAGAACAAATTAAAGACGCGCTAACTACTGGAGTTACTGTAGAGGGAGTTGGCGAAGGTGATTATTATGGTTTTACTTTAGATGGCAATAACCGCTACATATTAGGCGATTTTACAGTAACTCATAATACGTGCAGCGCAATTGCAGCGGCGACAAGTGGATTTGAAAAATTAAATTACACAATTTTATGGGTAACTCGAACAACCTTAAAAAATGATATCTGGAAAAACATGTTTGACCAAGTATGCAATGAAAGTATCCGCCATAAAATTCAAAACTCGAATTTACAGATTCCTAAGGAACAAGGAAAACGTATGCAGTTATTATCCAAGTCTTGGAAAATCCGCCCCATGTCATATAAGCAGTTCAGTAATTTAGTTTCTAAGCAAAATTCTTATTATAAGGATTTAGTAAAAATTAATGGTGAACGCGACCCCTTACGTAAAACGCTGTTAATTATTGATGAAGCGCATAAATTATATGGCGGTGGCGATTTATCATCTATTGAGCGCCCCGATATGAAAGCTTTACACCAATCACTTATGAATTCATATGAAGTATCTGGCGCGGATTCAGTAAAATTGTTATTGATGACGGCTACGCCAATTACACAAAGTCCTATGGAACTTATTCAGCTTATTAACTTATGTAAGCCTCAGAATGAGCAGATGCCCGTCGATTTTGATGAGTTCTCGCAAAAATATTTAAATGAAATGGGTCAATTTACAGAGAGAGGTCGTGATAAATATTTGGATGATATTTCTGGTTATGTAAGTTATTTAAATCGTGAGAAGGATGCCCGTCAATTTTCACAACCACAAATTGAGAACATTTCCACACCAATAATTGAGGATTTTAAAAATATCGAGAAATTTGATAGACGTATGGTGCGTGAACTTTCTAAGCCTGAAATTACTGACATAAAAGACCAGATTGCTGAGAAACAAAAAGAATTACAGGGAGAACTTGGTGAATTAGATGCTAATACGTTTAAATACCTTAAGGATGAAGTTTGTGGTGATTTGGATGGTAAATCACTTAAGCAGTGTGATAAGGTCGTAAAAGCAAATATTAAACAATTAATGGCTGAGGCTAAAGCAGAAGTTAAAAAGATTCGTGAATCAATAAAGGAGTTGCGCGCTGCAATGAAAGAGCGAGGCAGTGTTCAAAAGGATGCTGTAGCCAATGTAAAGAAAAATATAGGTGATTATGCTGATGAATATATAAAATATAAAGATTCGCTATTTTATTCCTTGAAACAGAAATGCGCAGTGAAAGTTAGTGGAAAAACCGCCCTTATTAAATATATTGATGAGCACCCCACGATGGAGGAATTTAATCGACAGCTTGCCAATTATAATGAAAAGATAGAGGAATTACATAATAATTTGAAGGTGGATGTGGCCAAACATGCTGCGCGAATCGACAAATTAAAGCGTCTTTTGAGAACCGACCTCTCTGAATTAGAAAAAAGTGTAATAACAATGACATTAAAAGAAGAGAAAAAAGCTCAACAAGGTATTATGAAGTTAAAGAAAAAAGAGTCGGCTTCCGCCGAAAAGACATTAAAGAAATCTATTAATGAGACGCAAAAGGAAAAGAAGAAGGCGGTAGCTAAATTGCGTAAAACTATCAAGACAAAAATACGCGAAGGTAAAAAAGCAAAGAACAAGACTTTAAAAGAAGAGAAAAAAGAACGCAAAGCAGCACGTAAGGAAGGTCAATATAAAGAAGTTACACATGACGTACTCAAAAACTTAGTTAATAAATACAAATCCAAAATAGCTGATGATTTAGTATCTTTAGATGAAGATGAATATGCGAAGGTTCTCGATAAAGAGAAACGACAACTTGCCAAAGTAGCTGAAAGAGAGAACATTCGATTAGAAAAACAGAAACATAGAGAGTCTGAAAAACAACGCAAGGCATTAGAAAGAGAAAATGCGAAGCAAACAAAGAAGCGCGAACGTGAAGAACTTAAAGAACAAAAGAAGCGTGAAAAAGAAGCTAATAAAACTAAAAAAAATAATAAAAAATAAAAGACGTAACGGTATCTAAAATATTTCCATTAGTATGTGTATATAATAATGGAGAACTATGACCCAGATGCAGAATCAATGCCTCAGTTTTTATCAACTCGTGAGGTTTTATCAACTAGTCAGTTTTTATCAACTCGTGATGTTTTATCAACTAGTAACGAAACATTAGATTCAGACGAAGACTATATTCAAAACCCTGAGATTGATAAACTTACCCTTGAATTATTTATGAATAAACGTAAATATAAGAAATATGTTGAACAAACGGACCCCAAAAAACACTCTGAAATACAAAGTCACTATTCAGATATACGAAAATATAGGAGTGCGATTTTAAATATGACAGAAGACTTTTTAAATACACCAGATATGCAGATAACTACCGAACTAGGTGAAATATTTGATGCATATTCGAGAACATTGGTTCGATACTTTAAAAATAAAGAATTAGATAAAACGTCGAGTTTTGAAAAGGAACAAGAGGATGAAGATGACGTTATGTTTGGTACAATAGACGAGAGGCCTTCGACACAGCCAACAATGAATTCATTTTGGAGCGGAGAACGTGTAGTAAAGAAACAATCTAGTCAAAAAGACATATCGCAGTTTGGAAATTTCTTACCTCGACGTTGATTTTTATATGAACCTAATATATAAACGTATAGAAACATCAAAAATATGAAACAAACTATATCTAAAGATAAACGGCAAATTAAACGCGGAGGTAAAAAACGCTCAACACGAAAACGTAAATTTATTCCTATGAATTGTAGTCCTTCAGTAAAGGGAAAATCTATTATAGCACAGAGCTGTTTACCAACAGATGTTCTCGAAAAATTAAAGGAATCATATAATAAACATCATTCGACAGAACAAGTAGATGCGATGGATTCTGTTGGAATATGGACACAATTAAAGGAACGTCTTTCGACATGTAAAAAGGAGGATTGTTGGCTAGAACAAATAAAAGATGAGAAAATACGAAAACAGTTAGATAAATTTTTATTTGCACCAGACCAACCAAAAGACTGGAAAAAGGATAAGGGTGCCTGGTTATCTAATTTTGATATATTCGCGGTTCTCCATCAATATGAAATATCACATAAACATTTTAAGATAATTGGTCCAACCCCAATTGATTTTGATACGAAACCAAAGGATATGAATGGCCAATGCGTATGGAACGATTTGTGTGATTTTTCATTAAAAAATATTTTATCTAAGGGAAAAACTAAATTGGGTATAGTATTTAATTTAGACGAGCACGACGACCCAGGTTCTCATTGGGTGTCTATGTTTGTTGATTTAGAAGATGATTTTATATTTTATTTAGATAGTGCAGGTGAAGAGATTCAGCCAGAAATTAAGGTATTAGTGGAGCGAATAATTGAACAGGGATTAGAACTACCCCAGAAAAAGAAGATTCATTTTTATGAAAATTATCCTGTTGAACATCAGATGGGCGAAAATGAATGTGGAATGTATGCGCTTTATTTTATAATTACGATGTTGACTGGTAAATCTGAGGGAAAAACATTTAAGAACTATGTCGATAAAGTAAAATTCTTTAAAGATAAACGTATTCCTGATAGATATGTGAATAAACTTCGTAAATTATATTTTAATTATGAATAGAAAATTTATCTTTATAATATAGGATGACAGGTACAACCAAAAAAAAAGAACCCAAATATGATGGACAAATAGATGTTATAACAAAAACGGGTAAATCTATTGGAGATGTGCCAAATAGAAAAGGTTTTAATGTAAGTGATTTTCAAACATTTATAGATGCTCAGGATTTACCATTTACTAAGTTTGATAATGTTGATAAATTTTTAAACGATATAATAAAGTTTACTAGTGATTATAAGGGCATTAAAAAACCAAAGGATTATTATATTTATCATCCTGAAAAGATGTCGTTTATTCCAGTGAAAGTGGGAGGAAATAATCAAAGTGGCGGAAGACGTCGACGTAAACATAAGCGTACTAAGAAGGTTGGTCGACGTAGGCGCGGAACACGACGACTAAAAGAATAATCAAATGGTATAAATACATATTGTTATGTATTTATAGAAATGGCATTATATGTCAGTGCCCAAAATCAAAAGTTATTATGGGATGTTTTGCATAAAAATCCGTTGATTAGCCAAGTATTCCCAAATCCTTCCCAACAACGCCAAAAAGAAGAATGGTTTAAATCGGTTATTCAATTGTTTTATGAACAAAACAAATACCGAAATATAAAAGTGCGAGAACTTAATGACGTGAATCGCGAAACATTGATATATATGACAACTAAATTACGTGAATATTTGGCTCCGCGAGCACAAACTAATACACCAATTGCTACGCCAACTAATACAAATATTTCTACACCACCCATTGTTCCAGATAATAGACAAGATTTTTTTAATCAACAGTTTTCTGCTCGTCAGAAAGAATATGAACAAATGAATGAGAAAAAAATACCGGAAACTATTGAATTTTCTGATAAACTAGAAGATGAACCAATTTCGAATATGGAAGATTTAATAAAACAACATATGCGGATGCGAGAGGATGAATTAAAACAATATGCACCTCCGCCACCTTTGCCGAGTACGGGTTCGGGAATTGAACCAATCAAAATAGATAATAAAACTAATATTGTTTTGGAAGCAGTGGATATTGCGGAGGCAAAACCTAAAAAGACGGTTAGATGGACAAGCGAAGCTGAGCAAAGGGACGAGCAAACCGCTAACCAAAAACAAATTGAAACAAATATGGCAAACAACGAAATCGAGACTTTCAAAGCATTCATGCTTGAAATGTCTAGTAAAATAGAGATAATAATGATGGAAATAGAGAACATAAAAACACATATCAATGCAAAGGCAGAAACAACATAAAAATATATGTTATAATAGTACAAATGGAACTTTTTGAACATACATTATTTATTAATTTAGAGAACCGGCCAGATAGGTTAGAACATTCACAAAAAGAGTTTGAAAAACTAGGAATCCAAGCAGAAAGAGTAAATGCAGTCAAAATGAAAAATGGCGCCGTAGGCTGTACGATGAGCCATATAAAATGTATTGAATTAGCT
>Ga0136644_10000562_pt1 | contig 29569 bp, 31 predicted proteins | sample C_130820_EF_Meta_FD_94780 | JGI IMG/M metagenome (GOLD analysis project Ga0136644, IMG submission 94780) | Freshwater microbial communities from Lake Croche, Canada to study carbon cycling - C_130820_EF_MetaG (v2) (version 2) | ecosystem: Environmental > Aquatic > Freshwater > Lake | place...
ATAACAGTTTTTCATCAAGAAATCTTATGATTGGAAAAGGTAAGGAATTAGAATTCCCCGAAGGGCGGGAGGGGGCAAGGGGGAACCGGGGGTTCCCCCTAAATAAATTGCATGAAAATAAAAGATAAGAAAAACATATATACCCAAAAATTGTTGAGTTCTTTTATTTTGTACTGGGTGTAAGCGTTGTTATAGACTATTAGAAATAAGACAAATATACTGAATAGGAATGTGTTGAGAGATACAGATTGATTTCAACACATTTTGTTTTATAAATATAAGTATTTTAAAATTCTTTTGATAAAAACAATAAAAAATATGTTTATTTATTGTTTTTGTAATAATTTTAATTTTATTTTTATTTTTATTTTTGTTTTTTATTATTTTTTATTTTAATTGATAAGTATAATTTTTATGATATTTTAAGCGTCCGCGCCGGCAACCTTCTTCTTGACAACCTTCTTCACAACGGGTTTCTTGACTTCCTCAACTGGCGTTGCAGCAGCAGGTACAGGGTCGGCAACGGGAACAGAAACAGTCTCTACAACAGGTGCGGGTACGGGCGCGTCCTCCTCACCGTCAGAATCCTCAACAATTGTCGACACCGCCGCAACATTCGTCTCATCCTCAGCGTCAACGTCAATCTCAGAAGGTGCCGTCATAGCAACCTTATCCGTTGCCTTCAACTTGATGAAGCAACGACCACTGAGTGACTCCTTTGGCTTTGGGACAACCACCTGAATGAGTTTCCAAGTGATACCGAACTTTCCATTTGCAAACCAAAGACCACCACACTGAATTAGTGTGGCAACCTTGAGTCCCTTTGTAAGTAGGTCTAGAGGAGTAACACATGGATTAGAAGGATTGGGAAACAACTTTACACCATCCTCGTCGTAAACCTCGCACTTCCAAACTCCCTCCCAAATCGGCAACTTTACCTTCAGTGTGGGCGCACGCGTCAAATCGGGTTCTCCGGTGGACTTGTCCTTGGGATACTTCAACATTGGCGAATATAGTGCGTCAACAACCTCCGCATTCTTATGCACCTTTCCAAACCAATCCTTTGAATTTGCGAGGGCGTCTGCCTTAATCTTGTTCTCAAAAGCAATCATATTCTGTAGAAATGTCTCGGCGTCCTCACTCGGATAGTCCTTGTTGGGAAACTGTAGAGACATCTCAAACTTTTGATTTCCCTCATAGTCACTTGCTCCCCATGTAGTCATAAGTGGAGTAGAAATGCGAATTCCAGTATTTGTCAACTTATTCAAAATACCAACACTCTTACCACCTGAACTATTCGCCTTGGGCGCCGAAAAGCGAATATTCTCAGCGTTAAATTGGGTTCCATCAATAATCGTGTCTGCCATGGTTCTTGTGTTTGTATGGTATGTATAGTAGGACTATCTTTAAATCAATTTTTTTTTAAAGTTAATTTGTCGCATGACACCATGAATGGTCTGACTTATAAAATATATAATTATGAAAAAGAACCCAAAAGAATAGTATATATATAATATATTAAGATATTTGTTTATAGAGTATAGAATGAACATAAAAAAAACTTTGACGAACGACGATGACTATATTACATTTATTACATCCAGATGCGCCGACGGATTTTCTCTCAAAAAAAAGGGGAAGTATAAGGACAAAGATAATGACTCGGAAAATTTTGTGATTCCCTCAACCCAAGACATTGATGTTCTGAGTGAAAACAAATTCAACCTACAACAATTGAAACAAATCGCCAAACATTATAAAATAAAAATTTCGGGAAATAAAAACGAGTTAATCAAACGCATATATGTTTATTTAAAATTATCAACCACCATCGTTCACATGCAAAAAATTTTCCGAGGATTTCTTCAGAGAAAATATAACAAAAGTCACGGTCCAGCGTTTTATAAGAGAGAACTTTGCACGAATGCTACGGATTTTTTCACAATGGAAGAATTGACGGCGCTGCCTTATTCGCAATTTTATAGTTATATGGATGTAGATGGGTTTATATATGGGTTCGACATTCTCTCTCTTTATAACTTGGTTTTGAAAAATGGGAAAGATGTTAAAAATCCGTATAATAGAAATGTTATACCACCCGCAGTTATTAAAAATGTTAGAGACCTTTTAAGGTTAAGTAAAACTCTAAAAATAAAAATAGATATTGAAATTGAAGATGTAAAGCAGGATATTTCTCTCAAAAAAAATATAGAACTTAGAACTCTTGATTTGTTTCAAACCATTGATGGTCTTGGTAATTATAGCGACCCTGCTTGGTTTTTATCTTTAACGAGGCATCAACTCATAAGATTTATGAGAGAACTTGTGGATATATGGAATTATCGATTGAATTTGACGGAAACAATGAAGTGTAGTATTTGTCCTCCGACAGGCGACCCGTTCCGTAATATATCCGCACTTATTTTGACCGAACAAAACATTGATGTAATGAGAAAACACGTGTTAACATCTTTAGAAAAGTTGGCTACATCTGGCATCAATCGAGAGTGGCAATCTTTAGGCGCTTTTTATATTTTAGGAGCACTCACTATTGTGAATGAAAACGCATCAACAGCGCTTCCTTGGTTATATCAATCGTTTTCGAATCACGGAAATTAAGATATTTTTACAATAAAAATCATATTAACAAACACAATCTAAATTTCATTTAGGAAATATAAATGAAATTGTAAAAATAGGGGGAACCCCTGGTTCCCCCTTGCCCCCTCCCGCCCTTCGGGGAATTTTAGTTCCTTACCTTTTCCATCATAAGATTTCTTGAATAAAAACTGTTATCATTTTCATGGGTTCCCGGTGGATAATGCTGTGTAAAAATTGAATATTGTGAATTAAGAGTTTAGAATAAATTTTGTCAGACCCCTCTTTTGAAAACTTTTAGGAACTTCTATACGTCATATGCTGCGGCGTTTTAGGATAAATATATTTATTGCGTTAAATCACTTAAAAAGTAATTGTTTAGGTATAGTATAATATGTCAAGCACTAACAAACCGACAAAGAAGAACGTTGAAGTAAATGGCGCCGAAGTTCCTTTGAAGAAGGAGAAGAAGGAACCTAAGGAGAAGAAGGAGACTGCTCCAAAGGAGCCCAAGGAAAAGAAGGAGGCTGCTCCTAAGAAGGAGAAGAAGGACAAGACCCCCGCAGTTGACGCAGCCCCCATTTCGACCGACGCTGCTCCTAAGAAGGAGAAGAAGACCAAGGTTCCCAAGAAGGACGCTGCTGAAGTAGTTGCTCCCTCTCAGGACGCCGCAGCCCCCGTTGTTGGTGAGGAGGTTGTTCCCCAGGAGTCTTCCGTCTTGGACGATTTTTCTGCTCTTTCCGCAAAGGTCGCACACCTTGGATCTCTTGTTTCGGCAATCAAGGGCGAGATTCGTTCTGTCGAAAAGAAGTTCACGAAGGAACTCAAGGTTGCCCAGAAGTCCAGTTCTCGTCGCAAGACCAAGTCTGGAACTACTCGCAATCCCAGTGGATTTGTAAAGCCAACCCTCATTAGTGACGAGTTGGCTTCTTTCTTGGGAAAGGAGCAGGGAACGGAGATGGCTAGAACCGCAGTCACACGCGAGATTAACCAGTACATCCGCTCTAACAATTTGCAAGATTCCGCAAATGGACGCGTTATCAACGCTGATGATAAACTTCGCTCTCTTCTTAAACTCGGAAACGAAGATAAACTTACTTACTTCAATCTTCAGAAGTTCATGAGTCCTCATTTCCAAAAGAGTTCTCCTGTTCAATCCTCTGTTTAAACCCGAAAATGAATTCATTGAATTCATTGAAGTTATAGAAATTTGCTAACGCGTAAAAATTTTAGCAACTTGGCGCAGAGGAAGCGCATAGGGCCCATAACCCTAGGGTCCAAGGATCGAAACCTTGAGTTGCTAATGCAGGGAACCAAGGGTTGGTTACACTACCCTTCGACTGCTACCGCAATCCTGATAATCTTAAGTCCTACTCTAAAAATTCTTATGATTCGTTAAAATCCCATTTTGGAAACAATTGAGTTTCAAACAAAAATCTCATTCGTCAAATGGCGAATAAAATTTTTTAAAGGTTTAAATTCAAAAACTTATATTTGCGACGTTACATATAGACCAACGACACCATATATCGTAACAATTATATAATATCCACATTGAAACAACTTAAACAGATGTCTTGATAATAGGATATAGTAAGATGGAGACCACCACACCACAAACCGAGACGAACAATGAATTCACTATGGAGACTCTGGAAATTAAGTTGGGCGAGTTGAATCGCCTTGTTTCCAGTATTCGCACCGAGACGCGCGCTCTTGAAAAGAGAATGAAGAAGGAACTTAAGACGGCGCAGAAGGAAGCCGGAAAGGGACGTAAGAATAAGAAGCGTTCTGGAAATAGCAACCCAAGTGGATTCACCAAGCCGGCACCCATTAGCGATGACCTCGCCACCTTTTTGGGAAAGGAAAAGGGCGTTGAAATGGCGCGAACAAGTGTGACCAAGGAAATTAACGCTTATGTTCGAACTCATAATCTTCAAGATAAGACCAATGGTCGAAAGATTAATCCCGACCAACCACTAAGAACTCTTCTTCAATTAAAGGACGATGATGAACTTACTTATTTCAATCTACAAAAGTTCATGAAACCTCATTACACAGTCTCTGCATCAGCAAAGTAAACACAAAAAAATAATAAACGCCATTTTAATTCGAAAATATAAAACCATCTTCTTCTAATATAGTTCGCATATTGTGTTTTAATATCATTCCATTTTGTATCTTCATTTTTTCAATTACTTTTGTATAACCTGTTTGATTCGTCAAGTCAAACATGTTATATATCTTTTTTAACAATTCATAATCTTGAATATAACTTGTTTGTTCTTGTAACCAGTCATAAAATTCACCGTCGTATTTAGACTTTTTATATTTTTTAAAATACTTAAGGGTTGTGTGCAAGTCTCTATCATTCTTATCACTGTGTTTTAAGTGTTCTTCAGGCGAATTCCACAATTCCTCATTTTGAACGTGGAAAGGTGTGTAATCTGTTCCAGACAAAACACATATTTCGCGAAATTCTTTCAATTTCAATCCAAGTTCTTCCAAAATATGCTTGGTATTATACAACACCATGGTATGATTCGTTAGACTTAAATAACGTAAAACTTTGGGACATCCATACACAAACAAGTCCATGTCTTCACTTAAACACGCCCACGCCCTTTTTTTGAGGACTAACATCGCGCAAAGTTCATCGGCTTCTCCAGATGCTTCATAATAAGTTGTTCCAAACGCATGAATTAGGTGTTTCACATTATTGATGTCTTGTGTTGTAACATATACAAATTGTTTTTTCAACATTGACATGTTAGTCATAATATCTTGTCGGTCACCATCTGACATGTCACCGGATTCTTCAAGCTGTTTACTCAACTGTTTAAATTTTCTCTTGGCGCACAACTTGTCTTCCTTCCTTTTATTCAGGGTTTCATTCTTTTCGGATGGTGGTTTTCCGTCAAAAATGAAAACGGGAATAATATTATAATAACGAAAGATAGACAACATGGAATACATGTTTTCTATCAATGCATCTTCTGCCAAAAACTTATACATATAAATACTTATATCAACCGCGACCGTTTTACCAGAAAGTTGGGATAAGTGAACACATTGCATGGAGCGTTCCGAAACGCAATTCTCCTTCAAAAAGTGATTTAGTAGTTTGATTCCCATTTGGTTTGTTGTTTGTTTTATATGCTTTTCAAATATAAAACAAATATGCGTTCAATTTTTTTATTAAGTTCTACGCGTTTATCCTCGTCTAGAGCGGTGGCGACGACTATGTCTTTTCGTTTTCTTGTGTCTTCTCGTTCGTCGTCTTCCTCCTGCGGTTACCGAAGCGACCGGGACCGATAGTCCTAACATAGAACAAGCGTTATGAATCATTCCCAATAATAGCGAACCTTCATTTGAACCCATACCGGCAATTCTATCTAACCCTACTCCAGTAGATAATGTTGTTATTGTTTTCCACATTAACTTCATAAACTCTGGATTTCCAGTTCTAACCGTGATAGTAATAGATTCCACCAAACCTTGCACCACGCTTTGAAGTTGTGTCGATGAAATACTTAGTAAAGTAGTAAGTTGAGAACTTGCTACACAATACGCTACGCCTGTTGCGCCTGCCGCGACAGCCATTGCGATTGCCAATATCATAATCACTCCTTTTGTTGTGCAAGGTGCACCTCCTCTGTATCTTTTTCGTTTTCCACCCAGCATGCGCCCACTTCGTAACATCATTCCCAAATTTTGCTTTACTTGTGAGACTTCTGACGGATTTACGCCATACTGATTCGCAAACGCGTCAATCGCATCTGACACAGGATCTGCTGAACAGTAAGACATTATATATTAAAGTAACATTTTATCAAAAATTTAAAATATATCAATTATGTTTTATATAAAATTTACAGTTCACATTTTCCAAATTTTTCAAAATCAACTTTTGAAAAAAATTGATTTTATTTCATTCGAATTTTGATTCTAAATAAATTCGTAACCATGAAAACACGTAGTCAAACTAAACAACACTCTAAACCGATAACACAGTCCAAGTATTTTGAAGATACATATGACTTTGATGAGGCGTCTTCTGCTTGGCGTGCCAATAAAAGGTCGAATGGAAATGGGTCGTTTCGTTATATTTGTGCGGGAAGTACTCGGACAGGAAGACCATGTCAACGAACAGCGCGATTTAATTCAGAGTTTTGCGTAACACATACAGTTGTGGAATCTGACGCTCCCTATAAAAATACACGTAGCAGTGTGAGTTTGCGTTCAAAATGGTAGAAGGAAACCTAGGTTAACCCATTTCACAACTTGTCATTCTCATATTCTTCAATAAAAATAACAATACTTTTTTGTTTTTTTGTTTAGTTCCATTACGCTGATGCAACTTTTTATATATTTTTTCGCCGCATTCTATTCCTCTGAAAAAGGACGCAGTCTTATAATTTTTTTTAATGAACTCGCATAGTTTCATTAGATTAGGCGCCGTTTTTTTGAATTGTAATATTGCCAGGTTGTTTGAATTACACCAAGAGAGAAAACTAGGATAGTTATTCAACAAGATAGTCGTCAATATATAATATGCCAATACATTGGATTTTTCTTTATAAAGTGCGTTACGCGCCATTGCCGATACGTTTGAATGCGAATACAAGTCTTGATAAGTTAGACCCATAAAATGAAGTGTTTTTACCATTTGAAAAAAACGATAGGAACGGTCAATGTTCATAAAATATTCACATAATTGTAAAAACAATCGCAAATCATTCTTATCATCCATTAAATAAAAACTACAAAACATGCAATTCATCATTTCGGCCCAGAATTCAGTATACGCTTCAAATAAATTCACATCAGATTTTACAGGAAAAATAGACCGAATACACTTATTCACCTCGTCCGTGTTCATATCCGAAAAATCCAGAGCAAAATTATGAAATGTCTCGTGCATAAAAACCTTGAACCACTCTTCTTTGCGATATACAATAATTTCGCTGTTTCCATCATGCGGACAAGTATATGTAAACGCAGTATTTACATGTGAATACCCTAATATTTCAATATTGGTTGGAGGTAGATTTTTCTTCAACGTTGTAAAATACAAAAACGCAGTTAATCTTTTAGAACAGCGTTTTGATGAATATTCATTAATAATATATAACCAAACCAAAATTTTATCTACATAATCATTGTATGTTTCTATTTGTGTTTCTGGAGAGAAATCCTCCACAATAAAATTCAAGACTATCTCTCGTTCAAAGAGAGAAAAAGTATATGAAATATGGTAAGAACTCGCATTTTGAATATGTTGCATTATTTCAGCGGGAAATGCGTCATTACGAAATGTTGTTGGTTTGGGTAAGTCGGTTAATGTATGTATTGGTTTCATCTTCAGTTTATAAAAGGAACCACCACTGCGTTTTTTTGTTTCGATATAAGTATACGCTTGCATAATCTCCCCGTAAAATTTAGTTAAAATTCCATTGGTGGTTTGTTTGTGTTTTATACTTTCAACACAGTTGTTTTCTAATAAAAATTTCATTAATACTTCGCTTTCTTTTGTTAAATCCATAACTTAATATATACATTGTTATGTGTTTATATTTTTATAGCGCATCAATTAAATCAAAGTTAGAACAGCAATGTCCACCGGTATCCCAAAATGGGATTTTTAGAGAATCATAAGAATTTTTAGATTAAAGTTTAAAATATCATTACGATTTTTTGAGTGAGACTTAAAAATTATATAAATGCTCGGTTATCAGGAGGGGTCGCAGGGGTTGCTACGCAGCCCTAGGTTCCCTGCTAGAATGAATTTGAGTCGCGGCGAATTTCATTACGTACAATCATCAACGTTTCCATTATTTCCGGTGGTTTTGACTTTACATGATGTTGTAACTTGGCGCGCTTCGTTGCCAATAAAAGTTTTTTAAGTTCAGGGTTTTCACCAAATTTGGCGCGATACGCATTCTTCAAATTTCGTTCTTCTTGTTTTTCGTCATAACCTTCGTCGATTTTCACTTCACGAGGTCGTATCAATTCGTCTTTGTATTTGCCACTTTGTTTCCCTTTGAATGTACCTGCTGATTTTGCCATTTCAGGATTTTTCGATAAATCCGTTCCAGACTCGAGAGAAAAAGACAAATAAAACTCAGGGTTATCTTTTTTGAATTTTGACGCCTGAATAAAATGTTCTATGGTTTGCCAACGATGACCATCTAGTGTAAATGGCGACTCCCAAGTATTATCTAATTTTTTTCTCCAATCGGGTATAGAATTCAATTCAGCGTATTCTTTGATTTGTTCTCTCGCTATTTTTTCCTGGGACCCCGTTCCTGGTAATTTTTTTCCATTCGAGTCATGATAAAAGGTAAATACGACGTCGTCGTCATATACACCTTGTAACTTGGCATCGGATATGTCATCAAATCGAGGACTACCCTCAACTAATGTACCATGACTATTTGGTTTGATTTCCTTTTTGAACTCTACAAATTCGGGGATGAGAGAAAAGAGACCCGCGTTTTGTTCCATACATTTATCTACCACCTTTTTACGCAAGTCAAACGGCAACTCAGTAAATTTAAATATTTGTTTATTTTTATAACCAATCAACTTATAGTGTTCTTCTAAATGGTCGACAATAATATAAAATTCGGGTTCAAACTTACCTCTTTCTTGGAAATAGGTATCATTCATTTGTCCGCATAATAAAACATTGGAATAATCTTTCGCGTTATAATTTTCGCTTGAAAGAATAATAAATTTTATATTGAATATGCGTTCCATGGTTGAAATAGACCATGTTTCTCCCCAAAATGCACTTGTTTTTATAAAATCCTGAAATTTTTTCAATGTTTGTATGTTTTTCATGAAAGCGAAGTCTCTCAGATTCGCCATGCTCGCCTTTTTTTCTTCCATTGCCATTTCTCTCTTTTTAATGACACGCTTGGCTTCCTCGCTTATGCGTTTTTTTTCATCTCGGTCAAGTTCATTTTTGAATCGTTCCTTTAATAATAGATGTTCAGCCTCATACGTCTTTATTTCATTTGCACTGTGTTCAATGGAGTCTTTAATTAAATCATAATTTTCTTTATAACCATAAAACAATTTTTCATCTGCTTCATCTGCCAGTCGATTTCGAATTTTTTGAATAGATGTTTGTTGACCGATTTGAGAGAAAGCGTCCCTTACTGTGGCAAATAAACAGTCGCCACCACCTTCATTATCAACGAGGTAATAGTTTTTATTTTGCATATAATTTTGAACCCAGTTTTCACCCTTTCCCGATTTCACCGTTGCGTTGAACTTATCACGAAGACTTTCCGCGTCCTTGGCAGTTTCTTCGGACAATAAGGGTTGTACTGTTGCATTTTTTGTCAATACAAAAACGTTTCGGCGATTTTCTGGTATTTCTACAACGTGTTCTTTTTTTGTGGTGACGACATCGTCATCAGACTCTTTCGTATCCTCGTCTTCAGGTTCCTCTTCATCTGACGACTCACTGTCGACCTCTTCTTTTTCTTTTTCAGGAACCATTCTTTTTTCAAGTAACATGGTTTTTGTCACGAACTTGTAAACTAATGGGTCATCCATTTTTTCCAAATCCAAACTTCCTTCATCATCTAAAAAATGTGAGAGATCGGTGGAATGTATTTCATACACACCTATTTGCATAATTTTATTGTTTGATTTTACTAAATATAGTGGAAAGTATGTAACGTTTTCATCTTCAAACGTATTTACAGCGTTGCCCACTGCTACAATAACATCTATTCCTAGGATTTCAAGTTGATACAAATTGACTTCCATCTTTAAGTCGTTTTTATTAACACTTTTGAGTTCAGTGTAACTAATATTCTTATTCAGTTTGGATAAAACCATTCTATATACTATATAAAGATTGACAAAAGTTTTTACATGATGGAACCGATAACCCCTCCCAAAAACCTTCAATTTATTCGGTATATAAATTACAAACAATCACTGCTAAAAAATATAAAAATATATCATTGTATGATATTAACAATATGGATTATTTGTTAATATCAGACATTATGTGGTATTTTGGTCATGTGTTAACAGGTATTTCTATTTTATTTACTCCTACAAATTATTATCTAGCAGTTTCTATGGTATTTTTCGGTCAAATGACAACAATATTGTCTAGACCTATCGGTAGACTTCAGACCCAAGAAGTTTTACAATTTGATAATAAAGACAACGACCCAAACAATGAGTTAGAAGAATCTGTTACCACATAATATATTTTTTCATAATTGGATCCTTTTTTAATTCATTTAAAAAATTCCATATATAAATCCGTTGATGGACTTTATCAAGATTTTCGCCATCGTTTTCAAATAACAAAATTGCGTTTATTATTTCATGTTTCTTCATTTTTTTCATTTTCAAACCATAATATTCGCCAATTTGAATAAGTTGTTTTGTATTATAATTCAAAGCGTAACTGAGTTGTTCTGCTTCAAACATTCCTTCAAAATATGTATATGTATCTTCTGTATTGGCGTTGGTATTTTTTGTATAAGGTGTATTTTCAAAATCTTCTAATAACTTTTGTAAATGTTGCGAATTGTCTTGTCCTAACAACTCATCATATAAATTATATTGAATGTGGTCACTGTCGTCGATCTCACTCATGAAAAAATATATTAAGTCATGTTAATATATTTTTATATTGTTATTCACAGCAACAACCTTTTATTTGCTCCACTTTTTCAAAGTGGATTTTTCTAAAAGTTGACGTGGATTTTTACTCCACTTTTTCTAAAAGTGGATTTTCTAAAAATAGAAGCAGATTTGGCGCAACCTTTTCCAAAGGTTGCTTTAGATTTCAACCAAATCCATGCACTTGAATCTCGCCTTATTCGATAAACTTGGATAGGTCTTCATTTTGCTCTTTGCGATTCGCTCCAAGACTTGTGTAAAATTTTCATTTTCTTCTCCGTCCATTGTAACTTCGCTATATTCCTCAAACCAATCCTTGTTATACAAGACTGAAATGTTTTCCACCAATTGTTCCACTTCTGTCTTCTTATTTTCTTCGTTTACAAGACGCAGTACTATATTCAACAAATCCTTTGCCATTGAAAACAACTTATCACGAGTAATAATTTGATTCCTCGTCAAATTTACGAAAAATGTACTTAGCGCCTTTCTTCTCTCATTGTCTTTGTTCACCTTGCAAAATTTATTATAATCTACTTCAGGATCGGCGCTCTCGACGTTTACAAACAAATCCATAAAAGTCGTCAAATTGTTTTCAAAGACCTGTTTCATAATTTCGTAGTGATGAATCAAATCACTATACAAGTCCGCGTAAATTTTTGAATAAAATATATTGTTTGACGCAATTTCAAATATGACAACGCCCAAACGTTTCATGTCCTCCTCCGTTGTTCCGTCGTCTACTAATTTATTCAAAATCTCTATAATTTCATTACTCTTTTCGCAATAATTTTTATCAGTCATTTTATTTAATATTCCACGAATAAAGTCCATTTGCAACTCAATGCCGCTCTTTTCTTCTATTATTTTTGTCGGTTGAAATCCACGAATGGTTTCCCAATCTTTGTCATTTATTATTTCCGTCGCACGCCCATTCTTCTTTTTTCTCTTATCTATTCCATAGGTTGATGAAGAAGAACCGCCATCGCGACCAGTTCCTGTTCCCATTCTAGAATTATTATCCCGCATCAATGTTTCAGTTTTTTGAAACACTGGTGTGCGAATATAGGTTGGTGAACCCACTTGTGATGCCAAATCATTAATCATTGTAATAGTCTCGTCAGGAAGTGTGACATTAAACCCACCCATAATAATTTGTTTAAAATCAACAAGATTGTATCTTAATACCTCCATCGTCGTCTATATAACTTACTTTGATAAGATTCGTTTATATCAATTTTTTACAGAATTAACAACTAAATTTGTTTAACACTTAAGTATAGTTTGAATTTAGAAGAAACAGATCATTTTATAATTAAAATTTATTTGGTAATGCGAAATAAATCTTGAGATATATATTGTATTCTAACCAGCGTAGAAGACGTTAAATATAGACCCTAAGTTTCATGCTAAATCAAAAATATATCAAATTAACAAATTGAAATAGATTTTTGTGTTTTATTTTTATATTAAGTAAGACATATAAATGAATTTAGAAATAAAGAAAATAAAAGAAATAATTCCTTCTGAATGTTTTGTAAAAAAACCGCTTTTAGGAACAACTTATATCGTTACTGACTTTGCTTTGTGGGCAATAACGACTACTTGTTATTATTTTTCTAGTCGAAATATTATTTGCAAAATTCTATACTGGTTAACCAGTGGATTTTTCATGTGGTGTCAGTTTATGAACGGTCATGACTGCGGGCATGGAAGTTTTAGCAATTCAGAAATATTAAACAACATAATGGGACACATTTCACACACACCCCTCCTCGTTCCATTCAGCACTTGGGCTGAGTCGCACAGAAGGCATCACGTCGGTCATAACCACATTAAACGTGACTACTCCCACCCTCATGTAATAAATCGCGATCGAAAGATTTGGTTTGCCAAAGTTTTACAATATACAGGAGTATATCCAATATTTGGATGGTTCATTTATATGACTGGAATAGTAGATGGAGGACATTGGATTCCAGTTGGTGGTAAACTTTGGAACAATGAATACAGTTTATCGAAACAACTTCACAGCGTTTTAAGCAGTGGATTTGTTTTTATTTGGTTTAGTTTTATTTTGTCGCTTTGCAAATATAACTTCTGGTTATTTATGGAATGGTATGGAATGTCTTGGTTTGTATTTTCTTGGTGGATTATAACTGTAACTTATTTACAACATAATGATAACTCTGTGGAAGAAACTATTGTATACGGAGACAAGAGTTGGACTTTTTTAAAAGGGGCACTGCAAACCGTGGATAGAAGTTACGGAAGTATAATTGATAAATTAACACACAATATTACAAATTGTCACTTGGTACATCATATATTCTTTCACAATATTCCTCATTATCATTTAAATAAAGCAACTAAACATCTTTACAAATATTTGGATAAAAATGGCGTAAAATATAAATATCGTTACACACCATTCTTTTTTTTAGACATTTTTAAATACACAATAACGCATTTAAATGAGGCGAAACTAGAAAAATAATATTCGCTGTTTTTAAAGATAAAGTAATATTTTACACCCTTACGCATTGACTACGTAGTCATTGCGCATGGTAACGTTGCAATTTCAATGATAAAACACCCAATATTGAGCAATTTAATGTGCAATGGTTTAATAATTTATTTTATAAAGTTATAAAGTTATATCAGCGTGTTTATGGTGTTTCATGTTTTTACAGATAAATACATTTATTCGAGAAAAGATATTAAACATAAATATTGATTAACTATATATGATGTCAACCGACAACGAATATAAAGAACAAATAGGGGGGGTGAGTGCAATTGAAGAAAAAGAAGTAGAAGAATATAATGAAATCAATTCATGGGATGAGTTGGAAATTCCAACCGACCTATTGAGAGGCATTTATGCACATGGATTTGAAAATCCAAGTCCAATTCAAAAAAAGGCAATTTTGCCTATTGTAAATCGTCGTGATATTATCGCACAAGCTCAATCCGGCACTGGTAAAACGGCAACTTTTACCATTGGCGCGCTGTCTCTTGTGGATTTAGACAAAGACGAAACACAAGTGTTAGTTTTGTCTCCTACGAGAGAATTGAGTTTTCAAACTACCAAGGTGATGGAGGGAATTGGTTCTATGTTGTCCAATCTAAAAATTCAAACCTTGGTTGGTGGGTCATCCATTGACGAAGACGCAAATAAGTTGAAGACGTCCATTCCTCATGTTATAACAGGTTGCCCGGGTCGTGTTTATGATATGATGCGTAGAAACTATATTACTACAGACAAAATCAAGTTAATTATTTTGGACGAGGCGGACGAAATGTTATCAGATGGTTTCAAGGATCAAGTTTATAATATTTTTCAAAACCTTGGTTCCAATATTCAAGTTGCTTTGTTTAGCGCAACATTACCTAGTACTATTCATCAAATCACAAACAAGTTTATGCGTAATCCAGTTCGCGTTTCGGTAAAAACCGAGCAACTCACATTAGAAGGCATCGCACAATATTATGTGGCTGTGGAAAATGACGTCCAAAAATATGAAACGCTTAAGGATTTATTTAATTCGCTGTCAGTTTCTCAATGTATCATATATGCGAATAGCGTGAAGCGAGTTGCCGACTTATATGACGCAATGATTGAGGATGGATTCCCTGTGTGCTGTATTCACAGTAACATGGAGCGCGGAGACAGGGACCGGGCGTTTCAAGAGTTTAAAACAGGTAAATTCCGCGTTTTAATATCGTCCAATGTTACTGCGAGGGGTATTGACATTCAACAAGTCAGTGTTGTGATTAACTTTGACATTCCCAAGTGCGTTCATACATATTTGCATCGCATTGGACGTAGTGGACGTTGGGGCAGAAAAGGTCTAGGTATTAACTTGATTACAAAACGCGATGTGTATAAAATGAAGGAAATTGAAAGTCATTATAGCACACAGATAGATGAGTTACCCAGCAACTTTGCGGTTCATATTGTTCCAAATTAGAGACAACGAAAGAATTAAAAATTAGTTGTTATTTTAAAAATTTTTATTATTTATAAAATTCATGTCAGACAAAGATAACCGTGGAAAAAAGAAAAACGCGTTAAAAGGAAAAATGTATTGTATAAATTTGTTGGAAAGAGAAGATAGATACAATGCGATGATTCAACAATTTAAACGATTTGATTTAGAAGTAGAATTTTTTAGAACCCACAAACATCCAAAAGGAGGGATGTATGGATGTTTTGATTCGCACATTCATTGTCTTAAAGATGCCAGAAAAAATGATTTAGATTATTGTATTATTTTTGAAGATGACAATATTTTTTATGACAACGCCGATATTAAACTCAAACATGCAATTGAGTGTGTTGAAAAATATCACGACATTGATATGATTTTTTTACATAATAGACATCTTTGGTGGTGCAAAAAAGATATTAACAAAAAAGGATTGTTTAAATGTTTTAACTGTGGAAATTCATGCATTTTATACTCAAAAAAAATGATACATCGGGTTTTAGAAACTTACAAAGATTATATTGGGCGTTATCATATGGATATTTATTTATGGAAAATAACATTTGAAGATACGACATCATATATTCCCGAACTCAATAAACTTGTTACATATACAGCGCCATCAAAATCCGACAATGACCCTTGGGATTTATTGATACTTGAATATTTTAGACTATATATATTTCCTTATTCGACTGTTTTTGAACCTATATTAAATTTTATTGTGTTTAATTTATGCAAAATAAGCGTATTAAATTATTTGATAAAAATTTGCAAAATAAGATTTAGTTCAAAAATTAAACCTGTCAATAAAAATAATTAATTTAGTTATGTATTTGTGAAGGATTCGTGAAATTTATATATTATTAGTATCGTTATTTTTCTATAGATGTCAGTTTCAAATATAGAAAAAATAAATTCTCATTTTCAAATACCTATTTTGTATAATGAAAAAAATAAAAAACTAAATGAACACATTATTGAAGATTTAGAACTCATTAACATTAAAACCGTGGAGTCCGACAACGATTCGACTAACGTTTCTAACGTTTCTAACGTATCTAACGAGTCCATTTATCAAACCACATTTCAACCAAAAACTATTTTCGGAAAAAAAATTTTGGAACAAACCGCGGGTGTTTATACAACTGATATAAACTATTTAAAAGACACGCAAAAATTATTAAAAACTTATTCCAACCAAAAACACGTATGTTTTCAACCTGACTCTCAACATATTCTCTCCATTTTCGACGAAATCAAACTCGACGATGGGTTCAAAGAAAAATATCAATACATTGACTGGCCATTTTGGGAATTCTTAAATCAATCCCCCGAATTTCTCCAATTCATGAGCGTTTACAATTTATCATCTCCTATCATTTCCTTTCTTGTTCCCATCATTATTCTTATTCTTCCCTTTTTCGTAATTAAAATGATGAAAGAAGGCGCCGAAATAACATTTGATATGTATATTGAAGTGTTGAAAACCATTTCTGCCAATCACGCAATCGGTCGCTTTTTTGTAGACTTTTCCAAAGTTAAAATGGAAGAAAAAATGTATATTCTGGTAAGTGCGTTTTTCTATTTATTTTCTATATATCAAAATGTTCTTACTTGTTTGAGGTTTTATAATAACATGACCAAGATTCACCAACATTTAAATGATATTAAACAATATCTAGAATATACGGAAACGAATATTGAAAATTTTTTGAGTTATTCGACCTCATTCAAAACTTACGCGCTTTTCAATGACACCCTTCGTCAAAAATTGTTATTATTAAAACAATTTAAAGAGCGCCTCGCCACAATTTCTCCATTTCGCGTATCTATTCGAAAAGCAATGGAATTTGGTCATATTTTGAAATGTTTTTATGATATCTATCAAGACGAGTTATGTGAAGACATGTTATTGTATTCATTTGGATTCAATGGTTACTTGGATACCTTGGAAGGATTCCAAGAAAACATGAGAGAAAAACATGTTCGTGCAGCAAAATTGAAATTAAAAAGGACGAAAACAAACGCAAACAAAAAACCGAATTCAAATGTATTTTATGGTTCTACCTATCCCGTTTTAGTCTCACAAAAAACATCCGTAAAAAATACAATTCGACTTGATAAGAACATTATTATTACGGGACCCAACGCTTCGGGAAAAACAACTATATTGAAGTCTTCTCTCATCAATGTTATTTTAACCCAACAAATGGGTGCTGGGTTTTATGAATCTGCCACATTTACCCCCTATCATCATATTCATTGTTATTTAAATATACCGGATACTTCAGGAAGGGATAGTTTGTTTCAATCTGAGGCGCGAAGATGCAAAGATATATTAGATGTTGTTTATGAAAACAAAGACGAAAGACATTTTTGTGTATTTGACGAGTTATATTCTGGAACGAACCCCGACGAGGCGATTCGTAGTGGAACCGCGTTTTTAAATTATTTGGTAAAATATTCAAATGTAAATTGTATTCTTACCACGCATTTTACACAAATGTGTAAAGATTTAGAAACCAATGAACGCATAGAAAATTGTCACATGTTAACGCAATTAAAACCCGATGCGGGACCAGAAGATGATTTCAATTATACATATAAATTAGAAAAGGGGATTTCGACTGTATGTGGTGGTATTAAAGTCCTTCGTGACTTGAACTATCCGATTGAAATATTGAAAAACGCCTAGTTAATTCGTTCCCCCAAAAATAATATATCCTTTCAACATTGTAAGAATGCCTACCTCAAATATATTTTCAATACCCCTTTTGATCTATTTAGGAATCACACTGCTCATCATAGGATTTGTAAGTGTGTTTTTTATGCAAAGATTAAATGAACAGAATCATAAGTTAGTATCCATGTTAACACTTGTTTCAACAATGGCAGAAGAAATTAACGCAATGCGTTTTCATTTTGCGAACGCAAATGTGGGTGGGAGCGGCGGAAGCAGCAGTTCCATCGACCAAAACCAACATGTAAGTCCATTTTCGCTTCGTAATTCTACGGATAAAATAGCGGTATCCGACGATGAGTATGAAGACGATGACAGTGATGAAGACGATAACAGTGACAGTGATAGTGATAGCAACAGTGATAATAATAACGATGATAGAAATGATGGAAACAATGAGGTCAATCTCGGCGTTGAATCTGTCAATGACGCATCAACTATAAAAATAATAAACGTGTTTGGATTAGAAGAGTTAGATTTACACGCAATCGACGACAACGAGGAATCAGACAATGATGATTTAGACGACCAAATGTCTTCTAGCGAAGATGAAGAACCCAATGAAACAAAAATGAAAATGAAAATGGGAATAAATAATGTGGTTTCTCTCTTAGAAGAAAACATTAACGTAAATAAAATCGTAGAAGACCCGGAACCAGTTGAACCGAAGGTTGAAGTTGTTTTAGACGAACCTCTTGTCGTTGTACCTGCGGACTTTTTAAAAACGATTCATATTGGAGAGGAAAAAACAGAAGATAAAAACAACGACCATGAAAATTATAGAAAAATGAATATTCAAAAGTTAAGGCAAATTGTCCAAGAAAAAGAGTTGTCCGTTGACGCACAAAAACTTAAAAAACCAGAACTGTTGAAACTTTTGGGGGTGTCCTCACCAGAATAATAAAGTATGTTTTGCTCCACTTTTGAAAAAGTGGATAAAGTATGTTTTGCTCCACTTTTGAAAAAGTGGATAAGTGGATAAAGTATGTTTTGCTCCACTTTTTTAAAAGTGGATAAAGTATGTTTTGCTCCACTTTTTTAAAAGTGGATAAAGTGGATTTTTTTTAAAAGTGGATAATATATAATGTCTTGGGGAACTTGTTATAGTGCATCAAATAATATTCATTTTAATTTTCCTCCTATCATGGCCGATGGACGAAACTATGCGTCTTGGCAACCTGAAGCCGTTGTAAATCAACGCATTCAACAGCAAGAAAACATTAAGAGCAATTGGCAATATCGACAATTTTTAATGAATAACGCAACAAATATTATGAAAATGAATTATGGAGAAGCGTGTACAGAACTTGGATTAGACCCTCACGTCCAAACAACCGACACACCATCATCCAACGTTCCTTTTGTATTTCAAGGTGTAATGGATACCAAATCACCTGGTTATGGTTATTGTAATAGTGACCTCAAGTCTCCTTACTTGAGTCGAGAACAGTTGAACGCTCGAATGATTTCTCCCAGCATAAATTTTAGAACATCAAACTAATAAATAGCAATTATAATTACTAGTATCCAAAAAATAAGGTTTAACACATAATAATAAGTTTTATAACAAAGTTTAAAATACTATTACCAATTTAGAGTGAAACTTAAATTTTATATTAATGCTAGATTATCATGAGGTTGCCAGGGGTCGGAGGTCGCTTTGCGACCTCAACCTTATTGCGCTTCGCGCAATGGGGGGAACCCCAGGTTCCCCCTATAAATATTATGCGAAGCATTTAACTTCACATAATACATAATGTATCATTATATATTAGGGGTAACTTTTTTAAAGTCTGTAAATCCCTACTTTAGAAAACATCTTTTAACAACATTAAACACACATGATCTCTTATTCATAAACACGTTTTTTATTTTTATTGTAGTTGCGGTTTTTTTCGCATACAAATGCATCATTGAAGGCCCAAAATCAATCCGAGAAACCTTTCATAATTATAGTAAGTTAACAAATACACAACTATTGTCTCTCTTTATTATGGCGTTTTTAGCAGTATGTTCTTCTATGTTTTTATATAACTTGGACAAACATTACAACACACCATTGTTAAATAACATATTTTTACGTGTTGCGTCTGTTATATCGGTTGTCTTTATTGGAGTGTTTTTATTTGAGGAAAAGTATACATGGAAACAAATTTTGGGGATGTTGATTACATTTTGCGGAGTTTATTTATTGGCGGGTTAAATGTCAGGGAAACTAGGACTGCTTAGCGCTGGCACAATTGCTTTGGACAACTTTAAGTCTCGTGAAAACTCGTAATGATATTTTACACATCATTACTAAACAGCATTATCCACCGGGAACCCAGAAAAATTATAACATTTTTTCATTAAGAAATCTTATCACGGGAAAAGGTAAGGAATTAGAATTCCCCGAAGGGTGGGGAGGGGGTAAGGGGGAACCCCCGGTTCCCCCTATTACTAAAAATCCCCCTTTTGGGATGCAGGTGGACGTAAATGAGGTTCAAACGTATGTTTCATAAAGTCTGTTAAAGTTTCATAATCTTGTTTATCTTTTTTATTGCATATTTCAATAATATTATGTTTCGTGTTTAATCCACCACCTGCGAATATCAAAAACCCATCAATACTACTATTACTCATGTGTATCTCATACTTGTTTGGAAGTTTTATAATTTCAACAATATGTAATTTATTAATTACTCTTGATGTTAAGTTAATAAAAATTTTCATATATTGTAATGTAATTCAATGTAATGTTTAAATCATTTAATTTAAATAATAAGCGTTATAAATGAAAAAGTGTAAACTAAATTATAAGAAAACTTTTATTGTTTTTTCAAGTCAACGTCTACTTTAAAATTTCTGCTTAATAACTTGTAACCTTCTGGACTATTAAATTTACATATTTTGTGTGTATCAAGACCACTTGATGTACACCCGTTTATTTTTGTGCAAACTTCCAAACAATCGTCCATATATTTCACCCATTTTATACAACTTTCTTTAATCAAAACATTTTCATCTGTTTTAATATATGATACTTTTTGAGTTGCCATTATATATTCAATAAACTTAATAAATATATAAAAAAATTTTATTTATATTTTTATTTTTATTTTTATCAACACTTATTCCAATTTATTGACAGCGCTGTTAATAGTCGGGTTTTTACAATAAGAATTCCAGAAAAATTGTCCGAAAAGAATTATCAGTCCACATGTGTACGCTACAAAACCGCAAATAATTTTGTAATTAAAATCTGTTTCTACAGGTGATTTATAAAAATATAAACATGAAGAGTTACACGCAACAAATTGCAAAAGTTGCATCGTGGTAATATATGGTTTCAATTTTCGCAATCCATTCCATTGTAGAAGAGTGGAAAGATAATACGAATACATTACTGTGTGCACCAACGAATTGAATAAAGAAGGTATCCAAACTGCGTCCACTTTGTTGTAATAACATAAATGCCAAAAAATTGCGGCGCCAATATGATGATACGTTTGTAGAAATATGGGTTTTTTACCTTTCAAATAAATCAAAAATGTATCCAAGTATTCCCAATATTTGGATAAATAAAATAAATACATTAATCGGTCAAAGTTTGTTTTAGGATTACCAAAATAATAGTTTTTTTGAAATACTATTCCTTCTGTACACAAAATAGAAGAAATAGAATAAAATGTATATGCATTGAATAAAATGAGAGCGCTATTATGTATCACGTTCAAAGGATACAACAACGTGGGAGAAAGTCGCCATGTTTTTGGCCAAGAAAGATACGCAATCGTTCCAACGGTTGGATAAATCAAATGACTATGTTCTATAAGTTGATTCATTCTTATAAGCTATAAAATTTTTATATATTTTTCAAAAATAATAAATAAACAATACCATTGTATAAAAGAAAGAAAATTATGAAACTCTTGAGCGTTGACGTTGGAATCAAAAATTTGGCATTTTGTCTTTTTGTAAAACCCGATGGAAAGGATTATTATGAAATTGCCAAATGGGATGTTGTGAATTTATCACAACAACTTGAATATAAATGTTGTCATTTAGAAAAAGGTGTGGTTTGTGAGAAACCAGCAAAATTTAGTAAATCGGGAAAACATTATTGTTTAAAACATGCAAAAAAACAAGAATATCAAATTCCAACATGTAAAACAAAACTTTCATCCATTCAAAAATACAAAATTGGTGATCTTCAGTCCTACGCAGAAAACAACAAAATTGCGTTTCAAAAACCAATGAAACGCGCCGAATTACTTTCACTTGTATTAGACCATGTTCAAACCACAAGTTTTGAACCCATCAAAGAAACAAACGCTTCTAAGTTGGACTTGATTACCATTGGCAAAAACATTATGACGAAAATGGACGAAATATTTACAGGAGATAGTTGCGTAGACACAATCGATCAAGTCATTATTGAAAATCAAATTAGTCCTATCGCAAATCGTATGAAAACAATACAAGGAATGATCGCACAATATTTTATTATGAGACACGCTGATATCAAAATTGACTTTGTAAATGCATCAAATAAACTAAAAGATATTGTTAAAGAAAATGCGGTTACTGCTCATGCTCCCGCAAAAGAAGCGTCAGTAAAAATGAAATATGGAGACCGAAAAAAAGCGAGTATTCAAAAAACGATGGATACTATTTCTACAGATTTCAGATACCAAGAATGGGACACTTTTTTTAAGAAACATGGAAAAAAGGATGATTTAAGCGACGCTTTTTTACAAGGAATATGGTATATCAACAAATAGGATTTACATAATATATTCCAGCAATGTCCACCGGGAACCCAGGAAAATTATAACAGTTTTTCATCAAGAAATCTTATCATAGGAAAAGATAAGGAATTAAATTACCCGAAGGGTGGGGAGGGGGCAAGGGGTAGTGTAACCAGCCCCCGGTTCCCCCTAAATATATTCTACAATTCGTAATACTTAAAATTATATGTTCTTATTCATTCATAAGAATGAATGATATTATTGAGTTAAATGATTTCGGTCCAAAGTCATCCAACTTTGGTTCGGGTATCGAACTTCTTATGAATGATAAAAAAAGTACTCCTTCCGCCTCGAGTGACATTGATTTAGGAGACTTGGAAAATTTAGAACTTGAATTGAATGAACTCACAGATGATGCGATGGGTTTTAATATGAACACAAGTCGAAATGACTTGTTTGGTGTTGGGTCGGGTGGTGGTAGCATTAATGAGTCTCATAATGTTCGTTTTGATGACTCACATGAAACCAAATTTTTTTCCAAAGTCGATAGCAACGGCGCGGCAGGTCTTGGTCAAGCAACAGCGTCGTTCGCAAGTAATTTAGAAGACAAGCAAACCTGGGATGGTTTTGCCAAATTCAACAATGTTCCTATTAACCCAGATAAACCCGTTTCGTCTCAACCTCAACTTAACAAAGAGGAAATGTTGAGAGAAAAATTCAAGTACCTACGTAAGTTAGAAACTTTAGAGAGTAAGGGCGTGTCATTAACCAAAAAATATTCCATGGAAGATTCGCTTCTAGAAATGCAAGGTGAATATGAAATGATTATGGAAGAAAAGTCGAAACAAAACTCGGTAAAGTTCCAAGGAAATATGCTTATGGCCATTGTCAATGGTATTGAATTTTTGAATAACCGTTTTGATCCATTTGATGTGAAATTAGATGGGTGGTCAGATCAATTGAACGAAAACTTGACGGACTACGATGACGTATTTGCAGAACTTTATGATAAATACAAATCACGCGCATCTATGGCTCCCGAACTGAAACTCCTATTTCAGTTGGGTGGAAGTGCCATGATGGTGCATATGACAAATACCATGTTCAAGAGTGCTATGCCTGGAATGGACGACATTCTTCGTCAAAATCCAGACTTGATGCGTCAGTTCCAGAACGCGGCAGTCAATAGTATGGGTCAAACCGCCCCCGGGTTTTCTGGATTTATGGGGGGAATTATGAACCCTGAAGGTGCAGGTTACGGAGGTAATGGTCCTCCTCCACCTATGGCAACACAAGGTCCGAACGCCCCTCCTCCATCCATGTCAAGAGGAGGAAATAATTCTTATTCAAGTTCCAGTTCCAATAGACCAGATTTGAGTGCGGGTATGGGACGCACTTCTTTCCGTGAAAACGATGGTATCAATATTCGGGAAAATTACGCTGGTGCAAGTTATAGTTCCGGTTCTGGTGAAAAGAGCATGAGACAAGAAATGCGTGGACCCAGTGATATCAATGACATATTGTCTGGATTGAAAACAAAAACCATTAATATTAATAAAGAACCAACCATTCAACCCTCGGACAATGTTATCGATTTCGATATTCAAGATAGTAGTACAATTAGTATTTCAGACTTGAAAGAGTTACAATCGAGTGGTGGCGCTGGTGGCAACTTGCCAAAACGCAGCAAACGTCGACAAAAGTCGGATAAAAATACAGTGAGTTTAGATATTTAAAGAAAATATATATAACACAAATTGTTACATATATTTACAAATAAAACCAGCATTATTCGCCGGGAACCCAGGAAAATTATAACAGTTTTCATAAAGAAATCTTATGATGGGAAAAGGCAATGAATTAGAATTACCCGAAGGGCGGGGAGGGGGCAAGGGGTCGGAGGTCGCAAAGCGACCTCAACCTTATTGCGCGAAGCGCAATTGGGGCACCGGGGGTTCCCCCTAAATTAATCCTTTTTCTCATTTTCATCGACCCATTTATTATATTCCATCATTTTCAAAAACGACTTATACCCCCCAAGTAAGGTGGGGTGGTGAACATAAGGTATATTATGTTCTTTACAAAACTTGACAACTATCGGTTTGACGACTGGATAATGAACCGATGACATATTTGGGAATAAGTGATGTTCTATTTGATAATTGATTGCGCCAAACGCATATGTCCAAACCAAGTTATCATTCATAAAGTTTCCCGAATTTTGAATTTGAAGTCGCAACCAGTCATTGCCTTCGTAATGATTCTCTATTGCGGTTTCATACGTATCATGGTCTAAAACGACATTAATATGATATAACGTGTTTATAGTAATCATGTATAAAATAGTTGGAAAAACCAACCCTTTATATAAACAGTACATATTGACCATCATTAAACATATGTCAGTCATATCATAAAATTGTTTATTAGGAAGTTTAATTTTAAACAAACGGTTTTTAATTAAAGAAATTAAATATCCGAGTGTCTGTCCATAGTACTGACCTGGAAATATTGTCAATAAAGTTGCTACTATATTTGCTTTTCCCTGCTGTCTAGAAACATTTTTTAAAATTTTTGTTTGATTTTTTGTTTTTCGCATAAGTGGGTTCAAATGATATAAATCAGGGTCTTTTTTGTCTTCGCTTGTAAAAGAATGATGATGGTACACATGATGATAAAACCACAACTCAGCGTTCCACAATCCAAATCCATTATATAATTTCGATAATACATTATTTACTTTTGGATATAAAGAAACTCCATAATGGGATGCGTCATGCATGACAGTAAAACCAAGTGACGACCATGTTAGACCTGCGAACAGTGCATTTAAACAACGAATCAATATGTGTTTTTGAGAAAGCATCGCAACGCAAAAACAATTGATATATAATAAAAACGCGGACACTGTAATTACAACCCAAAACGGTGTTGCTTTAATGGTTTTGCGGTTTGGAAACTTTTCTTTTACTAATTTTAATAATTTATTATAGTTGGTAAAATCGTATTGTTTTACGTCATTATCTGGTTCCATGTCTTTCACTTCATATTTATCCAACATTTTACCAATCTTTTCTTTATTTGAAAACGCATGGTAAGTTTCAAATAAGGCAGTAATGTCTTTTTCTCCTTTGGTTTTTAACAAGATGTCTGCTCCACCCGGGTGTTTGTCTATATAATTTGTCAAGTCGTATGTTTTTCCATGAATATGCCACATGCCTAATATATGTTTATGTAAGAATATATTTATATCCTAATAAATAAGTTATATTCTATTCCATAAAATTAGTTATATCCATAATAATATTATAACGTTAAATGATAATACAATTATGCTACAAGAAGAAGTTATCAATGATCCGACCCTTTTATTTCAAAAAAATGAACTGTGCGCTTTCAAATACGCCAACAATGAATACGGTCTCACATTTCCTTTACGAAACCCCAATATATATTTAGACAAAATTATTACTATGAATTTTTTGAATGTTATTTACGCATTAAATAAAGATGATATTATTGAAGAGTTTCATTTATCCATGGATCCGACAAATGAAAACAAGGGAACAATATACATTCTTTTCCGTCATTTTTTTGAAGATTTTGGATTTCAGCAAAAATATCTCTTCTTGGACATTGTTATTGAGAGAACAACTACACACGTTACCTATAAAGGCACAACAAATGTTACACAAGAATGTGGCACTAATTCAAACGCGGAACTACTTCATTTGAGTGAAATTTCTGTTGCGTGCGATATTCAAGACGCACACAATGTTATGGTTGAGTCTAAAATAAAAATCCAAACCAAATTTGAAATCCCAACCATGATCGAAAAAATGGCGTCCATACTTTTACATAAAATATTCATGAAATTAAAACAACTTATAGAAAATTACAAGTAATAATGTATTGCGAATGAATTATTACAACGTGGGTACATTTTCAAAACATTATTATATGTTTGGTCCGTTTTACTTTTTCTCTCTTTTTCATCATCTTTATTTTTTAGGTTCCATTTGCGCCATTGTTTTAAAAGAATACATTTCTTTCAAACTATTTTCAAAATCTCTTTGCCATTGCGCGCAAAACCTTTGTAAGCAACTTGCGAAAAAAAATGTACTATGTGTTAAAATATTCCAAGCAATTGCTTTGAATAATGAATGGATCGATGAAGAAATCAACACTCATTTGAAAATTTATACCGATCAAGCACCATATGACGAGTCTGATATTAATTATAACACACTTGAAAAATTAACCCAACAATATAATTTACAATGTACTCATATCTCCACACCTTATCGGTCAGGCATGATTTCTCTCGTGTATAAAATGTTGGATTCGTTGGGTGAGACAAAAATCGTAAAAATAAAGAGACGAAATATTGAAACCAAGTTGGAACAATCAATTCAAGAACTACAATTTTTGATTCGTCTTCTTTCATGGATTCCTTATTTCAATACCCTCGATATATCCACTTCTCTTGATAAAAACATCGGGTCTTTAAAACAACAATTGGATTTTCAAGAAGAAGTGAAAAACATGAGAGAAGCGTATTACAATTGTAGTAAATTGTCGTATCTCCGTATTCCTCAAGTATATGATGAAGTCACAGAACAACTTGACAATGTTATTGTGATGGAATATTTGGAAGGAGCGTCTATTCAAGAAGTTGCGCAAGAGGATTATGACATTTACGCCAAGTTAATTATAAAATATGGCATTGTTTCTCTCCTACTTCATGGCGTAACACATGGTGACTTACACGGGGGGAATATTTTATTTATGAAGACTGTTGATAATAACACAAGTCGTCAAAAATATCAGTTAGGGATTTTGGATTTTGGTATTGTGTTGCGTCTTCATGAAAATTTCAAGAAAACCTTATTGGAAATATTTATTCACTTGTTTACGAAACCTTCAATAGAATTGGCGAGAGATATTTTATTTGCGTCCATTGAACCCGTTGAAATATTTCGTGACTTACCACAGGAACATATGGGGAAAATTTTGACATTTACCGCGAATATTATTCATGACACGATTCACGTGGCGAAACAGGCCGACCAAGTCAAAATCTATGAATTTCTTACGGAGTTTTATAATTATTTGAGTGAAAACAACTTAAAGAAACTCGGGTTGAAAGTGAATGAAAACGTGATAAAAATACAAATGGCTCTGGGAATGTGTAACGGACTGAACATGACATTATGTAAGAGCGATATTATACGGTTTGCTGATGTTGTATTGAAAGAAATGTTTCATTTGGATTTGTTGATGTAGGGGGAACCACCGGTTCCCCCTTGCCCCCTCCCCGCCCTTCGGGGAATTCTAGTTCCTTACCTTTTCCCATGATAAGATTTCTTGATGAAAAACTGTTATAATTTTCCTGGGTTCCCGGTTGATAATGATGTGTTGATGGATTAATATTTTTTTTATTAAATAAACATACACTAAAAACAACTTTATTATAAATTAGAAAAACAACAACAATAGTTTACTTTCTAATTTATAAGATTTTTTTGTATAATTGCTTGTTTGGCGATTGCCTTGATTATTTTTTTCATGGATTCTTGGCATTCGCTCCCATTCAAATGAGTGAAACTTGATGTGATTTGTCCCAATATATTCAAGTAATCGTCGTTCTTCTTATCATCGTGCGCCATACACGTGGGATACTCTTCTACCCATTCTTTTATTTTTAAGAACTTTTTATGCGCGAGATGTTTCGTGAAACGGGTTACTCCGGCGTAGTCTATGTCTTTTTCCCAAACGTCGTTGGTTTTGATATAAATCACTTCTCTCTTTTCATCCGAGCAGTGCATGGGTCTAACCTTCTGGTCCAGTGCTTTCAATTCTCTCACAATCACATTCGAGAGACCCTTGACATAACCGTGCTTACCCGTATAATCCAAGTCCTCTAATTGAATTTGAATAGAATCAATAAATTCATTAATATTCATGGCATCTTTACATGTTTCGTTCAAGAAAAACTGGAGATTGAATTGATTATTTTGTGTGTTATTAATATTGTTGTTTGTAATATTATTATTTTTTGCGATTTCTAACATAAGTTTGTTTTGTTCCATCATATAATTCTGTTGCTCCAGCATCATTTCTTTGAATTCTTGATTTTGTTTTACAAGAAACCATACAAGTTCGGCGTCTTTATCTATTTCTTCTTCTAATGTTTTTTCTTTTTCTTCCAATGAAACATTACAGACTTTTTTATGCTTCCAGAGACCAGACCGAGATTTAAACGATTTTCCACAAGAACATAATGGTGTTGTTTTACTCAATTCATCATCGTTTGTTTCCATGTGTTTCCTGCTCTTAAGATGTCTGTCTAGATTAAACTTATAAGAGCATACATAGTTACACTTTTCACAAATAAATTTATTATTTTGAAGTTCATCGTTTTTGTTTCCAAATGATGAATTTTGATGTTTCAGTGTGGTTTGTTGATGTATCACATTTGTTTTATTAGAGCATTTATAATGACAAACTTTAGACATTTTTTTTGATATTTTTTTTTCATCGTTTTTGTTTCCATTTGTTTCCATTCTAAATAAATGTCCGATTTTATTTTTAAGTTTTTTCGAAAAAACATAAATTTTTTACAATCACAACATGAAAATCTCATTTTTGTTTTGTGACCATTTCAGTCACAAGTGAAATTTTTCTTTTTTTTCCGAGAAAGCCAAAAGGAAAAGTCGTTTTTGGACATTTATAAATGTCCAATTTTCATTTTTGGAGGGGGGTCTTGGAATGAAAAAAATTTCACTTGTGATTGAAAAAATCAAAAAAAAATAAAGTGAAAACAAAAACAAACCATAACAATC
>Ga0136644_10000563_pt1 | contig 29569 bp, 24 predicted proteins | sample C_130820_EF_Meta_FD_94780 | JGI IMG/M metagenome (GOLD analysis project Ga0136644, IMG submission 94780) | Freshwater microbial communities from Lake Croche, Canada to study carbon cycling - C_130820_EF_MetaG (v2) (version 2) | ecosystem: Environmental > Aquatic > Freshwater > Lake | place...
CGGCGGACGTACCCCTTGCGCCAGGCCCGGAGGGCCGGGTTCGTGCCAGCCGGCGGATGCCGGCCAAGGGAATTTCGGCAGGATGCCGAGAATTCCCGTGAACTCAGTCCAGCCAGTCCTTTTCCTCGAGGCGTTCCGGTGTGTACGTGTCGGTCACGTAGCTGATGTCCTTGGAGATCAGCGACTCGACCTCGAGCTTGAAGCCGTTGGTGAGCATCGTCTCGATCTCCTTCTGCCACGCCTTCTTGCCCGCGAACCAGGGATAGGCTGCGATCTGCCTGGCCCGCTTGATGTCGGTGTCATTGAGCTGGATCTGCACGCTCGGACTGAGCTTGCACCGCTGGTAGTCGCGGGAGCGGATCCCGAGGAACCGGGCTTCGGGGATCGCCATCCGCTTCGATTCGTAGGCCAGGTTGATCGAGCCCTGCTTGAGCACGGAGTAGATGTAGTAGCCCCATGGATCGTTGTCGAGGAGGCAGTACACGGGGAGCTTGAGCTCGTGGTGCAGCCTGTAGAGCATGCGGCGCACGCCCCGGGGGGGCTGGCCGCCGCCGTGCGTGAGCAGGCACTGGTGCTTCCGCCAGAACTTGTCCTCGTTGAACCGGCGCCACACGGTGTCCTTCTCGACGTGGAGGATGAACTTCGCGTCGCACGACTTGAACTTCACGATGTCGGCCTCGACGATCGACGGTATCGAGTAGCCGCCCGATCCCATCCGCGAGCAGTCGATCTCGTCGCCGGAGTCGATGAGGGTGATCGGGCCCACCATGCCGCCGCGGTTGCTGGCATAGACGTGCAGTTCCTCGCGGAGGCTTTCGAGCGTGACCTCGAGATCCTCGATAATCGGGTCGCATTCCTCCTGGGTGGCGAACGTCTCCTCGCGGGTGCCCTCGATCGTGTGCTTGAGGAGATAGTACAGACCGCGGATGCTGGTGGTCTTCTGCTGGTCGATGAGCTGTTTGCAGCCAGTGGCGACGAGCAGGGTCTGCATGTAGCTCTTGGCCTGGGAGAGGTTGAAGAGCTGGCGGCGGTTGGTCTGGCCGCCCATCTCGATGATCTTCCGCGACTTGTTGAAGCGCACGTTCGAGAGGCTGCGGGTGGGGATGTCGAGGTGCGGATCGCGGCGCTTCTCCGCCGCCGATGCGACCTCGTCGGCGAGGTCCACGATCAGCCCGAGGGTCTTTTCATCGATGGGCGGGAGCTTCAGTTTCGCCGCCTTGGGAGCGCGCTTCGTCTTGGTCGTCATGGGACGCCTGTCGAGGGTGGGGATGCCGAAACCGTCGGCATCCTACCCTTGAAAGGCGTCAGCATCGAACGTCGTCGGCGCGGCCCACGGCTTTCATGCGGCGCAGGAAGTGCGGGCCATCGAGGGGCGGTGAGGCCGTCTCGGTGGCCGCGGCTCCCGACCGACGTTGCTCGGGAACCCGGAAGAACTCGGCGATCCGGCCGACCACCGTCCGCTGCTCGGCCGGCTCAAGTTCCGGGAAGATCGGGAGGGCGAGCGTCTCCTCGGCGGCCCGCTCGGTGTGCGGGAGGTCGCCCTCGGCCCAGCCCAGGTGGGCGAAGCACCGTTGCAGGTGAAGGGGCACGGGATAGTAGATCTCGGTGCCGACCTTGCAGGTCGTGAGGTGGGCCCGCAGGGCATCCCTCTGGCCGTCGGCCACGCGGATCACGAACTGGTTCCAGACGTGGCGGCCCCGTGATTCGTCGGTGGGCACCACGACGCGCTGCTCGAGGTCGTAGCGGCTGAAGAGTTCCATGTAGCGGGCCGCGTTCGACTGCCGGGCCGTCGTCCAGGCGTCGAGGTGCGGCAGTTTCACGCGCAGCACGGCCGCCTGGATCGTGTCGAGCCGGCTGTTGATCCCGACGACCTGGTGGTAGTAGCGCGGCTCCATGCCGTGGACCCGCAGGAGCTTGAGTCGGGCGGCGATGTCATCGCGGGTCGTCGTGAGAAAGCCTCCGTCGCCGGCACCTCCGAGGTTCTTCGTGGGGTAGAAACTGAAGCAGCCCACGTCGCCGAGGCCGCCCGAGCAGCGGCCGTGCCACGTCGAGAGGATCGACTGGGCCGCGTCCTCGACCACGGGAATGCCGGCGTCCTTCGCGATGGGCAGGATCGCGTCCATGTCGGCGGTGCGACCAAACAGATGGACCGGCACGACCGCCTTGGTGCGGCGGCTGATCTTCCGGCGGATGTCAGCCGGATCGACGAGATAGGTCGTGGGGTCGATGTCGGCGAAGATGGGCACCGCTCCGAGCCGGGTGACGGCGCTCGCGGTGGCGAAGAACGTGTAACTCGGCAGAATCACCTCGTCACCCGGGGCGATGTCGAGGGCCATCAGGGCCAGCAGGAGCGCGTCGCTCCCGGAGGCGCAGGAAATCGCATGCGGCACGCCGAGCGCCCGGGCGAGTTCGGCTTCCAGTTCGACCACGTCCGGGCCGAGCACGAATCGGCCGCTGTCGCAGACGCGGTCGATGGCGGCCCGGATGTCCTCGCGCAGCACCGCGTACTGCCGATCCAGCGCCAACAGGCCGACCGCGGGCAGAAAGCCTTCCGCCTCCGGGCGGTCGTCCGCGACGTTGGCGTGCTTGTCGGTCGGGTTGGCGGGGGGGGGCGAACTGGCGTGTCGGATCATGATGGCCGGGTCTCCGGGGCGCGGATGTCGCGACGGCCCCGCGCAGTCGAAGCTGCGCCGCTGGCCGACAACGCTGACCAAATCGTCACGACCGGCGCATCCGCTCCAGTCATTTGTGCCCTTGCTCCTGAATCGCAGTCGCCCGACCGTTTTTGCCGTGAATCGAGCGAAAACGGGGGAATAGGCGAGCCTCCACGGAGCCGTCAATGCCAAGGGGATGCCGCTCTTTTCCGTAGCTGAAGTGTGGTCAGGGGCTTTGGGGGAGATGGGTTCTTTCCCGGCGGAAAAGTCGTCTTCATCGGGATGTTTGACAGCCTCCTGCCATTCATCCTAGATTTCGGCAGGTTTTCAGCCCGTGGCCGGAAGCTCGCAGGGCGTTGCCTCGGGGCTCGAGAAAGGTGGAGTTCGGCGTTTTTCCGGGGCCTTCGCGGCCTCGGTAGCGCCAGTCGGATGGGATCCACAGCGGTCATCGATCTGGGGCAGATCGCCCAGCGTTTGGGGCTCGCTGCCGCCGGCGTCGTCGCGGCGGTGCAGCTGCTCGACGAGGGGAATACCGTCCCCTTCGTCACGCGGTATCGTCGCGACCAGACGGGCGGGCTCGACGAGGTGGACGTCCGGCGCATCGCGGAGTCCGTCGCTCGGGCACGGCAACTCGCCGACCGCAAGCAGACGATCCTGCGCACCGTCCAGGGGCAGGGCAAGCTGACGCCCGAACTCGCCGCCCGCATCGAGTCGGCCGACAACCTCAAGCAACTCGAGGATCTGTACCTGCCCTTCAAGCCCCGCAAGCTCTCGCTTGCCGAGATCGCCCGCCAGCGGCGGCTCGAGCCCCTCGCACGGGAGATTCTCGCCGCCGATGGGATGGCCGCGGATCTCGATCGTCGGGCCGCCGATTTCGTCGATGCCGACGGCCAGGTCACGACGGCAGCCGATGCCCTGCTCGGTGTGGGCCACATCATCGCCGACGACTTCAGCGAGCGCGCCGACCTGCGGCAGCGGTTGCGGGGGATTCTCTGGCGCAAGGCCCACCTCAAGACCCAGCGGGTGGAGAGCGAGGGGAAGGCCCTCTCCAAGGACGAGAAGCACTTCCGCGACTACTTTGACTACTCCGAGCACATTCAGCGGGTGCCCCCGCATCGGGTGCTGGCCATCAACCGCGGCGAGCGTGCGAAACTGCTCAAGGTCAGGGTCGAAGGGCCCGCGGACGAGATGCAGGCGATCGCCGAGGAGATCCTCGTGCCGCCGGACCACCCGCACGGCGAGTTTCTCAAGGGCTGCGTTCGCGACGCCCTCGCCCGGCTCGTGCTGCCGAGTCTCGAACGGGAGATCCGCCGGGAACTCACCGAGGCATGCGAGGCCCATGCCGTCGACGTGTTCGCCCGCAACCTGCGCAACCTGCTGCTCCAGTCGCCTGTGGCGGGACGCCGCGTGCTCGCGCTCGACCCCGGCTTCAAGAGCGGTTGCAAGGCGGTGGCCATCGACGAGTGCGGGAATCCGTTGGAGCATGCCGTCCTTCACATCATCGGCAAGCAGGAGAAGCGCGAGTCCGCCGCCCGCCGGCTCGTGGAATTGGTGAAGTCCCACGGGTGCACGGTGATCGCCGTGGGGAATGGCACGGCGGGGCGCGAGACCGAGTCGCTCGTGGCGGAACTCGTCGGCGGGGAGCTCCGGGAACTCGACGTCGGCTACGTGATCGTCAACGAGGCCGGGGCGAGCGTGTATTCGACGAGTCCCTACGCCCGCGAGGAGCTGCCGTCCCACGAGGCGGCGGTCCGCGGTGCGATCTCGATCGGCCGCCGGCTCCAGGACCCGCTCTCGGAACTGGTGAAGATCGAGCCGGCGAACATCGGCGTCGGCCTCTACCAGCACGATGTCAAGGCCCGGCACCTGCACGCGTCGCTCGACGCCGTGGTCGAGAGTTGCGTCAACTACGTCGGCGTGGACGTGAACACGGCCAGCCCGGCGCTCCTGCGATACGTCTCGGGTCTCAATCAGACCACGGCCCGCGGTTTTCACGAGTGGCGGGCTAAGAACGGCCCATTCACCTCACGGCGTCAGTTCCTCGAGGTGCCGGGGTTCGGCGAGGCGGCCTACGTGCAGGCCGTCGGTTTTCTCAAGATCACGGGCGGCACCGACCCGCTCGACTCCACCTGGATCCATCCGGAAAGTTACGCGGTCGCCTCACAGGTGCTCGAACGGCTCGGCGGCACCCCGGCGGACCTCACGAGCCGGCAGCAGGCCGCGGCTCTCGCGGAGAAGGCGGCGGCGATCGATCTCCCCGGCCTCGCGGCCGAACTCGGGGTCGGGAAACTGCTGCTCTCGGACATCGTCGATCAGATCTCACGGCCGGGCCGCGACCCGCGCGAGGATCTCCCGCTTCCGTTCTTCAAGAAGGGTGTGCTCAAGCTCGAGGATCTCGAGGTGGGGATGGAACTCCTCGGCTCGGTGCTCAACGTCGTGGACTTCGGGGCGTTCGTCGACATCGGTCTGCACGACAGTGGCATGGTGCACATCAGCCAGCTTTCAAGCCGCTACGTCCGCGACCCGCACGACGTCGTGACGGTCGGGCAGATCGTCAAGGTGTGGGTTCTGGAACTCGACAAGGCCCGCCGGCGGGTGGCCCTGACGATGATCGAGCCGGGCGCGGCGCGGCAGCAGCCCCCGCGGCGGGAAGGCCGGCAGGAGCAGCGGAAGCCGGACGGCCGGTCAGAGCGTCCCCGGCCACCGAAACCGCCGCCACAGCGGGAGCAGCCCAGGCGCGAGGTTCAGCCGCGGACCCGGACCTACACCGCGAAGCCCGCCAAGAAGCCGGCCAAGCCCCTCACGCAGGCGATGCGCGAGGGAAAGGAGCCGCTGCGGACGTTCGGCGACCTGAAGCAGTTCTTCGAGAAACGCGAGTCAGCCGAAGGCGCCGACGGGTAGGGCGTTTCCCGCGTCGGTGGCACGGCGGCTTCGGGGCGGCAAAAGTCGTGTCGCGTGGCGTCGCTTAGCGCTCGCGAAACGTGATCCGACCCTTCGTGAGGTCGTACGGTGAGAGTTCCACCTTCACCTTGTCTCCCGGGACGATGCGGATGAAGTTTTTCCGCATCTTGCCGGCGACGTGGGCGTTCACGATGTGGCCGCCGGCGATCTGCACGCGGAACCGCGTGTTGGCGAGGGCCTGCGTCACGACCCCTTCCACCTCGAGTGCCTGTTCTTTTTCCGCCATGGGTATCCAGTCGGGTGCTGTCGAACCCTCGGATCGTATCGCCCGGAAGGCGCACCGTCCAGCAGGCCTCACTCGTCGCCGCCGGCCTGCGGTGCCGAGCCGGAGGCCTTCCATTTGAGGAAGGCGTCGAGAAAGCCGTCGAGATTCCCGTCGAGTACGCTCTGGAAGTTGCCGACGTAGTGTCCCGTGCGCTGATCCTTCACCCGCTGATCGGGGTGGAGGAAGTAGTTGCGGATCTGCGATCCGAAGCCCGTCTTGGGCTGCTGTTTGTAGCGGGCGAGTTGCTCGGCCTCCCGCTTCTCCTCCTCCAGCCGCGCGATCCGCGACCGCAGCATCTTGATCGCGGTGGCCCGGTTCTTGTGCTGGCTGCGTTCGCTCTGGCACTGCACGACGATCCCCGTCGGGAAGTGCGTCAGCCGGATCGCACTCGACGTTTTGTTGACGTGCTGGCCGCCGGCGCCACTGGCACGGAACACGTCCTCCCGGATGTCCTCGTCACGGATCTCGACCTCGGAGTCGTCGTCGGCGATCTCGGGCGACACGTCCACGGCCGCGAAACTCGTCTGTCGCTTGCCCTCGGCGTTGAACGGGCTGATCCGCACGAGCCGGTGGATTCCCGTCTCCCCCTTGAGATACCCGTACGCCCAGGGGCCGCGGATGGCCACCGTCGCGCTCTGGATGCCGGCCACGGCGTCGTCCTGCCGGTCGAGGAGTTCGATCGCGTAGTCCCGCTTGGAGGCCCAGGCGGAATACATCCGCAGGAGCATTTCCGCCCAGTCGTTGGCATCGGTGCCGCCGTCGCGGGCATTGATCGAGACGATCGCGTCGGAGCCGTCGTGCGGGCCCGAGAGCAGCGAGGTCAGTTCGAGGGCATCGACCAGCTTCTCGAGCCGGTCGGCCTCCTGTGCCAATTCCCCTTCGAGCGACTGGTCTTCGCGGGCGAGTTCCTCCAGCGCCTCGAGATCGGAGGCGACCGCGAGCGCCTCGTCGAGCGGCTTGAGGACCGAGTTGACGCTCTTCAGTTCGGCGACCGTGGCTTGGGCCTTCTCGTTGTCATCCCAGAACCCGGCCCGCCCCATGGCCTCCTCGATTCGGGAGGCCGACTGCTTGCGTCCGTTCCAGTCAAAGAGAGTCTCGCAGTTGGAGGAGACGGGCCCGGATCGCATCGGCACGGTTGAAAAGAGCGGTGTCCATGGACGGATTCTACGGCCCCCGGCCGCCGCCGTGAAGCCGGGCCGCCACACGCGGCGTCACGCCCCGGTCATCTCCGCGCCTTCGCGTTGAATGCATCGACCGAGGCGAAGGCCGCGGCCAGTGCGGCTCGAGAGATGCCGTCGTCGTTGACGATGAGCCCCGTGGCCCGGCGGGCCGTCGTCGAGAGCGTCGCGTTCGTGACTCCCGAGAGGACGACGAAGAACTGCTCGTTCGCCTCGCGCACCCGATCGGCGATGATCCACACACCCGCCGTGCCGGTGCGCTGCCCGGAGGGAATCGTGACGGCGCCGCGGCCGGCGGCATAGTCGCGGCCGGCCGTCGCCGTGCCGTTGACGGTGGCCCAGCGGACGGTGACGGGCTGTGAAGAGGTGGCGGAGAGGGAGATCGTGAAGGTGAGGAGCGTGCGTCCGACGTTGCCCTCGATCGTGGCGGCGGAGGCGATCGACGCGACGGGAGGAGCGGGCGCCGGCGTGGGCGGTGTCGGCGACGGCACGGGCGACGGAGATGGTCCCGGCGTCGCAGGGGGCGCCCCCCACAGGGCGCCGGTTGCGGCGTCCACCACGGCTCCGTAGCGGTATGCCGTCGCCAGCGGTTGGTCCATTCGATGCAATTTCGCGAAGTCGCCCCAGGCCGACGCCCCCGGCTGTCCCGTGAACTGGAAGTCGAGGAACAGGTCCATGCCGGCGGCATCGAGGCCCTTGAGGTAGTCGCGATAGATGTCACCCATCCGCGGGTCGTTGACCGCCCGGTAGAAGGCGTCCTGATACGCCGCGTTGCGGCCGTCCATGTGCGGACCGCCCTCGTAGGCGAGAAGTTGAATGTCGCGGCCGAGCCGTGCCCCCCAACTGTCGGCGAGGGCCTGATGGTTTTGCACCCACGCCACCGAGGTGCCGACGGCCGCCCGCGTGTCGGCGAGGATCGTGTCGACCGACGTGGCCGCCGTGTAGGAGTCGCGATGCGCGTCGTCGGGATTGAAGTAGGGCGCGATGGCGATCGCATCGAACGAACCGCCCATGCTCTCCGCCACGCGGTTCGTCACCCACTCGTTGGCCGCCCAGCCAGCCGCCACGCGCACGAGCCGGGAGGTCTGCCCCGCGAACACGTCGGCCCAGATGTCGAGGTCGCGCTTCGCCTCGCGGCCGGCCACCTGCCAGTTGTCGAGGCCGGCATTCTGCGGGAGCCGCGTCTGGTCCATGACCCACTGCGACGCCTCGAAGCCCCAGCCGAAGTTCCAGATCTCGTTCGACCATTCGACGTAGGCCTTCCGGCCCGGCTCGAGGTTGTCGCGCACATAGGTGGCGAAGTTGCGGACGAATGTGTCGTCGGCCATGTGGGGCATGTTGAACCAGGGATCGGCGTGGAGATCGTTCGCGAGCCGCACCATGTATTCGACCGACATCCCGTTGGCGAGCGGCTCGCTCGGGGATCCGGCCGCGCCCGAGCCCTGACGGACGTCATTGGCGTCGCGGCGATCGGCCCAGGTGCGGATGTCGGAGGAGTTGGTCTCCTGCATCCCCATGAAACGGATCGTGCCGAACGGGGCGAGTCGCTCGCGGAAGAGCGGATGGAACGGCGAGAAGGCGGCTCCTGGCTGCCAGCGCTGCCCGGCGAAACTCTGCCCGCCGTAGTCGGGCATCCAGAGGTTGAAGGCGCGCACCGGGTCGGAGGGACTCGTCTCCTCGACCCGCATGAGGATGCCGTTGTCGCTGGGCGTCACCTGGAGGTCGGCGAAGTTGCGGCCCGCGGCGGTCCGGCCGCTCCTCGCGACGGTCGCATCGAAGCCGAACGTGACGACACCGGTGCCGTCCCACTCGGCGTGATACGTGCCCGCGGGGTGGGCGGCGCCCGTGTCGCGAAACATGAGCGTCGCGGCCATCTGGCGGATCGTCTGGCCGGCCGCGTTCACGCGGCTCGTCAGCATGACGGGATTGCCGTTCGCATCGACCCGAATGGGATTCGTCGCGCCGACGTCCCACGTCGTTTCCCAGGTGGCGGTGTTGAACTCCTGGGCGATCCAGCCACGCGAGGCCTTGAACGCGTCGGTGAACGTCCACGCCGGCGACCAGTCGACGACGCTCTCGAGATTCATGCCGACCCGCATGTGACCGCCATCCGCGGCCATCAGCGCACGCGGCTCCAGCCGCTCGATCCCGAAACACGGGCCCTTCATGGGAAAGAATCCTGCCACGCCCCTGGCGGACGCATTATAGCCGTTCGACGCGGCTCCCGGGCAGGCGACGCACCAGCCGCCGCACTTCGAGGACGCTGATCGCGGACAGTGCCCGCGAGGCGGGCAATTCCGTCGCCTCGAGGATGGCGTCGATCGTCGAGCCCCCGGTACCCACCGCCTCGAGGACCCGGCGTTCGAGGTCGCCGAGCCGCAGCTCGGCGGGATGGCTCACTGACCGGCCGGAGGCGGTCGTCGCCGTCTCGAAAAGCGGGCCGAACTCGGCGAGGATGTCGTCGATGCCGCCCACGAGCGTCGCGCCGTCGCGGATCAGGGCGTGGCAGCCGCGCGACATCCGCGAGTCGATCGGGCCGGGCACCGCGAACACCTCGCGGCCCTGCTCCCCCGCGAGCCGGGCCGTGATGATCGCCCCCGAGCGATCCGACGCCTCGACCACCACCGTGCCGAGCGACAGCCCCGAGACGATCCGGTTGCGCTGCGGGAACGCCCCGGCGTGGGCGGAGTCGAGAGGCGGCGCCTCGCTCACGAGGGCGCCGCTCCTGATCACGTCGAGCGCGAGATCGGCGTGCTCGGGCGGGTACACGTTGAGCACGCCCGTGCCGAGCACGGCGATCGTGCGACCGCCGGCGGCGAGCGCCCCGCGATGGGCCGCCGCATCGATGCCACGGGCCAGGCCGCTGACGACCGTGTAGCCCGCACGGGCGAGGCTGCCGCCGAACTGCTCGGCGACCTTGAGTCCGTAGGGGGTCGCATGGCGGGCGCCCACGACGGCGACGGCGAGGGCGTCGGCCGGGAGGATGGCCCCGCGCACGAACAGCAGCCCCGGCGGGTCGTCGATGCGTGCGAGGAGTCCGGGGTAGGCGGGCGTGCCTTCGAGCACGATGTCGATCGCGTGCTTCACGCACAACTCGAGCGTCTCGTCGGCGGTGCGGTCATGGGCCAGGGCGGGGATCGCGTCGGCGAGTTTCTTGCCGATCCTTGCGATCGAGCGGAGTTCCTCGGGCCGGGCTGCGAAGACTCCCGCCGGTGAGCCGAACCGCTCGAGCAGCAGTTTGCGGTACCGCGAGCCGACGCCCGGCAGACAGGCGAGCCGCACGTGGTCACGCAGGTGGTCGTAGTCGGCGGACGTGAACATTTGTCACGTTGTACCGCGTCTGCGAAGCCCCGTCAAACGATCAGCCGGCTGCTGCTTTCAGCTCGGCGAGGTGCTGGGCGGTGTTGACCAGCCGGTCCCAATTCTTCTCGACGTAGTCCGGCGGGCCGCCGATCTGGGCCACGACCTGGGCCACCTGCTCGGTCGGCACCATCTCGATCGCGTCCCACGGGCAGACCTTGAGGTCGTAGGGGTTCGACTTCTTGCCCGGGATGTGCACGCACACCTCGCAGCCCACGCAGCGCTCGATGTCGATCTCGCACCAGCTCTGCAGGTTGTGGAACTGGTCGTACTGCTGCACCTTCACGATGCAGTCCACGGGGCAGACTTCGAGGCAGCTCTCGCAGCCCGTGCAGTTGTCGGCGTTGATGACCGCCAGTTCCTTGGGCAGCTTCTTGCGGGGGCCGGCTTTTGCCATGGTGGGAAGATCGGTTGGGAGGCGGGAGGTTCTTCAGCCGCCATCATCGTAGCCCGCCGGGCCGACCCAGCAAAACCGACCATCGCGGCGGCGAAAACGGCCTACACCGACTCGCCGCGGACCAGATCCTCCGGCGTCTGCCGCCGCCGGACGAGTCGGGCCGTGCCGCCGTCCACCAGCACCTCGGCCGGGAGCGGCTTCGAGTTGTAGTTGCTCGCCATCACGAAGCCGTAGGCGCCGGCGATCTCGATCACGAGCAGGTCGCCCACCCGGGCGGGCGGCAGGGATCGCGTGGCCACGAAGCCGCCGTCGGTCTGCGTGAAGATGTCGCCCGACTCGCACAGCGGGCCGCCCACCGCCACATCCTCCGTCGCGGCCGCCCGCGGGTCGGCGGGGCAGAGGCTCATCGGATGGTAGGAGCCGTAGAGCACCGGCCGCGCGAGCGTGTTGAACCCGGCATCGACGAGCAGATACTTCCGCTCCCCCTGCTTCTTCACGGCCCGCACCTCCGTGACCACGAAGCCGCTCTCGGCCGTCAGGTAGCGTCCCGGCTCGATCTCGAGCCTGATCCGATGACCGAACGTCTGCTCGAGCTTCTTACGCGTTGCATCCCAGAGCGTGAAGTATCCGGAGAGGTCGGCATGCACCTCGCCGGGCTTGTAGGGCACGGGCAGGCCACCACCGGCGGAGATCGTCGTCAGCGACCGGCCGATCTCGCCCGCCACCCGCTCGAGGGCCCCGGCCACCTCGGCGAGATGCGCGAGGTCGGTCCCGCTGCCGATGTGCATGTGAAGCCCCGTGACCGAAAGCCCGGCCCATTCCGCGCGCCGCAGGACCTCGGGAATATCCGCGTGCCAGATGCCGTGCTTCGAGCCCTCGCCGCCGGTGTTCGTCTTCTGGCTGTGGCCGTGGCCGAAGCCGGGATTCACCCGGAGCGTGATCGCGGCGCCGGGCACGCGCTCGGCGAGCTGCTCGATCATGTCGGCCGAGCCGCAATTCACATGGATGCCGAGCCGCGCCACCGCGTCGAGGCTCTCGCGGTCGAAGATGTCGGCCGTGTAGACGATCGGATGCACGGGAGGCAGCCCGTCGGCTGACGCGCCGTGCGCGGCGTGCGCCGTGTAGCCCGCGGCGAGGGCCCGGTGGATCTCACCGGTGCTCACCGCATCCACCATCACGCCCTCGCTTCTCACGAGCGAGAGCACGGCCAGATTCGAGCAGGCCTTCTGGGCGAACCGGACGGTGTCCCACGCGGCGAGGTCGCGGCAGCGTCGCCGGATCGTCTCGGCGTTGTAGACATAGAGCGGCGTGCCGTGCTCGCGGGCGAGGTCGGCCACGCTCACGCCGGCGATCGTGTCGCGGATCAGAGGCCGGTCGGACGGGGTGGAGGTCGTGGTCATCGGCGAAGTGGATGGTGGTGCGGGACGTCAGCGGGGCAGGGGGATCGGAAACCCGGGGGGCACCTCGGGAAGCGGCACGCCGCCCGGGCCGACGGGCCGCTCGGGTGCCGCGAGGGCCGCCGCGGCCTTGAGCACGCCGGCATCGATCGAGAACCGCGTCGCGAAGCCCCGCTCGATCGGCCGCACCCGCAGGTCCGCGAGGGCCGACGTGGCCGCGCGGGCCGCGGCCGCGCCGTTCGCGGCGGGTGCGACGGCAGCGACACGGGCGGCGTATTCGAGCAACGGCGCGGCGGCCGCCTCGAGGCCGGCGATCGGGGCGGCGTCGGCGACGGGGCGGCCGCTGGCCGCGAGCGTGGCCTCCGCCCGCTTCGCGACATCACCGCCGGCGAGCACGAGCGCGTAGTTCGGGGCCACCGCGAGCGTGAGTTCGAGCGCGTCGCCGATGCGGTCGGCCAGGGCCTCGTCGGCGACGTCGATGGAGACGCGGTGCAGCGTGGCGGCCCCCGCCTTGCCGACGTCGAACGACGTCTTCACGCCCGGGATCGCCGCGCCCGCGCCGAACGCCTGCTTCACCTGCCGTTCGAGGGCGGCGCCGTCCTGGACACGCACGCCCGCGGTGACCGCCGGCAGCGGACGTTCCTTCGTGGCCGCGGTCGTATCGACCGCCAGCGCGGCATCGATGCCGCCGGCGGAGAGGGCCGCCGCGAGCAGGTCGCGCACCAGCCGCGAGACCGTGCGCGTGATCGGGTCGTCGGCGTCGCGAGGCAGCGTCTGATCGAGCGCCTCGAGGAACTCCGCGCGGGCCGCCTCCGGAATCGACTGGGCGACGTAGCCGCGGATCGCGAGCGGCTCGTCGGCCGCTCCGGCCGGCATGCCGACCGTGAGCGTGCCGGTGGCCGCCGCCGCGCTCGCGGCGGCCGACGTCGAGCCGGGGACCGCGACCGAACGGTTCTCGATGAACACCTCCCCGGCAGAGTCGTCGATGCCGAGGCCGAGCGCGAGCGACTCGGTCTGGCCGAGACTCCGCACCGCCGCCTTGAAAGCGGCCGGGTCCATCGGCTGCCCCTGGGCCGCCGACGCGGCGGCGGCCTGGTCGAGCGCAGCCTCGAGCAGCCGCCGCACTTCGGCCGACATCCGGCTCGGATATGCCTCGACGCCGAGGGTGTAGTCCTCGGCGATCTTCGCCACGAGCGGCGTCGGGTCGCCTGCAGGCGGGGCGGGGCGGCCGTCCCGCGCCGCCTGGCCGATCACGGCCCAGCCGTCGCGCTCGGTGATCGCGAGCGCGATGCCGCTCGGCAGCGCGATCCGGCGCGAGTCGCCGTCGCGCTTGGTCGGTCCGATCACGCCCTGCAGCGACGCGAGCAACTTGTCGAGATCCTTGACCGGCACGAAGCCGTGGGCGGCGATGTCGGAGCCGTCGCTCGTGACCACGAGCCCCAGCGGCCGCTTCACGTCGAGCCCGGCGAGGCCGCGGCCCTGCGTCGAGAGCATGAGCAGCGACTCGAACATCGCCGCGAGCCCGGGGTTGTCGATCTGGGGGCCGATCCAGGCGAGCTGGCGCTTGAGGTCGGCGTAGCTGTCGGCCGCGGCCACGAGCAGCACCTCCCGCTCCGCGGCGCGGGCCGCCGGGGAGACGACCCACGCGAGGGCGACGAGGCCGCCGAGCAGCCGCGCCGGGATCGAGTTTCCACAAGACGGCGTGAGACGGGACATCGCGGATTCTCCGAGCGGAAGGGAAGGGCCCCGCAGTTTACCAGTGCGGCGGAAAAACCTGTATTCTGCCTGCGGTATGGAGCCGCTGCCGCCGCGTTTCACCACCGACCGATCGCCCGTGCTGCGCGGCCGCCGACTGCACGCCATCCTCTATCTGGCGACCGCGGCCACGACGTTCGCCGCGGGAGTCGGGGGCTGGGAGCCGGTGGTGCTGGGGATCGACGACGATCTCGCGCGGCAGTTCGCCGCCCACTGGCAGCGCGGTCTGCTGTACATGGTTGCCGTCATGGGAGTGCTCACGGCGCACGAGGCGGGGCACTTCGTCGCCGCGACCGTGCACCGCATCCCGGCCACCCTGCCGTTCTTCATCCCCGTGCCGGTGCTGCTCACAGGCACGCTCGGTGCGGTGATCGGCATGGAGGGATCGCGGGCCAGTCGCCGCGAACTGTTCGACATCGCGATCGCGGGACCGATCGCGGGGCTGGTCGTGATCCTGCCGGTGCTCGCCGCGGGGATGATCGTGGGCACCGCGACCGACTCGAGCCCGTTCGCGACGCCGCCGGTGGCCGTCTGGATGCAGTCGCTCCTCCGGCCCGATCTCGGCGCCTCCCAGAGCATCGCCCCGAACCCGCTCTTCATGGCCGGCTGGGTCGGGCTGCTCGTGACGGGACTTAACATGATCCCCGTGAGCCAGCTCGACGGCGGCCACGTGAGCTACGCCCTCTTCGGCCGGGGCGCCCATTGGATCGCGCGTGGCATCCTCCTGGCCGCGATCGCGGCGATCGTCGTGCTCGGCCGCTACAACTGGATCGCGATGGTGGTGATCGTCGCGCTCATGGGCACCGACCACCCGCCGATCCGCGAAGACGGCCGGCCGCTCGGCCTCGGCCGCACGCTGCTCGGCCTCGTGTCACTCCTGATCCCGATCGTGACGTTCATGCCCGAGCCGCTGCTGTTCGAGTGAGCCGCCGTGGAGCGACGGCTCCGGGCATCAGCCGGCTTGTCGCGTCGGCCTCACAGCGAGTGGATGTCGATCGCGGGCAGCTCGTCAGGTGACGCCTGGAAGACATCACGGTTGTCATGCGCCTGCACGAGTTCGCCCCAGTCGGTGGGCGGGCCGTGGGCAGGGGAGATGGGCGGAGGTTCTGCTTTACGCGGGCGAAGCCATCCTGGCCTTCTCCCGCTTGCGAACCTCCGGTTTGAGGTGGGCCGGCTCCTGCCGGCCGTCTCCTCTGGCTCCGTGATGAACGCGATCAGGCGGATGTCGCCGCCGCACGCCGGGCACTGGAGCGGAAACTCTTCCCCCACCCGCGCCATCAGCTTGGCCCACGCAATCCGTGACGTGTCATGCGAGCGGGGTTTTTGATTCGGATTCACGTCGCAGAAGCCTCCGCCGGCGTGACCTTCGGCCATATGCCCACCGGTCGCGGCCTCGCACGGTTTGCCGATGTTGCCTATTGCCAGCGCTGACCCCTTCCCGGTTTTCGTACCAGGGCTCATGAGAGAGTTGGGGAACAGTCCGCGTGGTGTGTCGGAGGGAGGGGCGTAGCCCCGACCGGAGACACACCACGCGCCGCCGCCGGGAACGCCCCGGAGGCCGTATCGTCGAGCCCGGCGACGTAGGCCGCCGGGGTGATCCACTTTTGAGGCCGCCGTGCGGCCGTCTGTGGTTGTAGTCCATCCGCCACTCATCGAGAACCACGCGGGCCTCCGGCAGGCTCAGGAACAACTCCCGGTCGAGCAGCTCGTCGCGAAGCCTGCCGTTGAAGCTCTCCACGTAGCCGTTCTCCCACGGGCTCACCTTCTGGATGTAGAGCGTGCGGACGCACGCCCTGGCCAGCCACTCCCTCGTGAACTCGTCGATCACCACGAGGATCCGCAGTTGCCTGCCGACCTCGGGCCGCGACGCGGAGAACCCTTTCCAGCCCCCACCGAGGCAATCGTTCCGCTCGGCTATGACCGAAAGGCTGCCGCGTGCAACGCAGCCAAAAAACGCGATGGAGCCACATGAGCAGTGCAGGTAAAATCCTGGGTTCGGGATGCCGCAGTCGTCTCGAGCCGTGGCATCCCGGCCATGGGTCGCTGCTCCCCACGTTCAGCGACGGGCTCGATCGAAGTCTGAGGTACTGGCCGAATGGTTACCGACGTCAAGAACCTGCCAATCCAGTTTGACCGTGACCGCGTAGTGGCTTTCTGCCGCGACCGTGGCATCGTTCGCCTGAGCGTGTTCGGTTCCGTGCTCCGCGATGACTTTGATCCGACTCGCAGCGACATTGATGTCCTGGCCGATTTCAAGCCGGAGGCAATACGAGGCATCGGATTTCGGTTCTTCGGGTATGGCGACGAACTGGCGGGAATCCTTGGCCGGAAAGTCGACTTCTGCTCGCGACTGGACCCACGCCTCGAGCCGACCGTGCGCCGCGAAGCCGTCACGATCTACGAAGATTCATGAGCCTTCGTGACCCGCGAATCACGCTCGCTCAGATTCGCGACGCGGCCGAAAAGGCCCGGACATTGTGTGCCGCGCACACGCTTGATTCCCTTCTCACCTCATCCACGGGTACGACGTGATCGACCATCGCGTCCTGTGGGATGCGGTACACCTCGACATTCCTCGGCTTATCGAGGCGATTGACGAGTTGCTCGCCTGAGGACGATGTCGAAACGCACCGGCTCCTGAGGTGGACCCCGGATTTCGGGCACGTCGCGACAATCGAAGTCTTCGCCTGACTTTGTTGCGCCGGAGCGTATGCTGGGTGGCATGTGGCTTCTCGCTGAACACCGCCGAACGATGGCTCGCCGGGATGCGGCGTTGGCCGCTCGCATGCGTGAATGCCTGCAGGCGGCGCTTGCACGGCATGCCCCGGGCACGGCGGTGTGGGTCTACGGCTCGCTCGTGAAGCCGGGACGGTTTCGCGAGTGGTCCGATGTCGATCTGGCATTCGAGACGCTGCCTGCCGGTACGAGCCTCGAATACCTCCAGAGCGTGTTGAGCGACGAGATCGGCCGCGAGGTGGATGTGTGCCTGCTCGACCGGACAAGGCTGCGGCCGGTGATCGCGCGTGAGGGGGAGCGATGGATCGGATAGCCCTCCAGATACTCGAAGATGGCTGGGCGCAGGACGCCCGCGTGATGCAGCGAGCCGCGGCCACGCTTCAAGCCCGGCTGGCGGAGTCGAGCGAGGGGCGCTTTGCGGCCGCGGCGTACGAGATCAATCGGATCTACAACATCCTCGAGAAGGCGTTTGAACGGCTGTGCGAAACGTTCGAAAACCATCTCGAGAAAAAAGGTCGGTATCACGACTCGTTGATCGAACGGGTGTCCTTGGAGCTCACCGGCATTCGGCCGGCCTTCCTGCCGTCCGATGCGATCCGTGCCGTCCGGGAACTGAAAGGATTTCGCCACCTCTTCCGCCACGCCTACGACCTGGATCTCGATCCGGAGCGGGTGCGGGCGGCCGCCGGGAATGCGACACGATGCGTCGGCGAGTTCGAACGCTGGTGCCGTGAGTTCCTCGCCACCGTCCGCAGCCGGTATCGCGACGAACTCGAGGCCTGACCGTGGGTCGCGGGGAAACCCGCTTTCGTTGACGCTGGTGGCCGGGGGACCATAATTCATGGTTCAGCCGTCTCGCCTCGCCCGGCCGCACCAAGGAGGATTCCCGTGAGCATCGCAGCCAACTCGGCAGCCCAGACCGCGGTTCCGAACTTCGTCGAACTCGACGACCCCGATGTGTGGGCCGCGATCGCCGCCGAGCAGACCCGCCAGGCCGAGGGCCTGGAGATGATCGCCAGCGAAAACTTCACGAGCCCGGCCGTGATGCAGGCGGTGGGGAGCGTGCTCACCAATAAATACGCCGAGGGCTACCCCGGCCACCGCTACTACGGCGGCTGCGAGTTCGTCGACACGGTCGAAGACCTCGCCCGCGAGCGTCTCAAGAAACTCTTCGGCGCCGAGCACGTGAACGTGCAGCCCCACTCCGGCAGCCAGGCCAACGCCGCCGTCTACATGACGGCCATCCAAACGGGCGACACCGTCCTCGCGTTCGACCTGGCCCACGGCGGCCACCTCACGCACGGCATGAAGCTCAACGCCTCGGGCGTGCTCTACCGGTTCGTGCACTACGGCGTGCGGCGCGACAACCAGCTGCTCGATTTCGACCAGGTGGCGGCGCTCGCGAGAGAGCACAAGCCGAAGCTGATCGTGGCCGGGGCGAGCGCCTATCCGCGCGAGATCCCGCACGGGAAGTTCGCCGAGATCGCCCGCGAAGTCGGGGCGAAGCTGATGGTCGACATGGCTCATTACGCCGGCCTGGTCGCCGCCGGGATCCACGACAACCCCGTGCCTGTCGCCGACTTCGTCACGAGCACCACGCACAAGACGCTCCGCGGCCCGCGCGGCGGCATCGCGATGTGCCGGGCGGAGAATGCCAAGATGCTCGACCGGTCGGTGTTTCCGGGCCAGCAGGGCGGGCCTCTCATGCACGTGATCGCCGGCAAGGCCGTCGCGTTCGGCGAGGCGCTCAAGCCCGAGTTCAAGACGTATGCCAAGAAGGTGGTGGACAACGCCCGCACGCTCGCGGCCGAGCTCGCCCGCGGCGGCGTGAAACTCGTGAGCGGCGGCACCGACAACCACCTCATGCTCGTGGACGTCACGCCGCTGGGCATCGGCGGCAAGCTCGCCGAGGAGACGCTCGATCGCTGCGGCATCACCTGCAACAAGAACATGATCCCGTTCGACGAGCGGAAGCCGATGGATCCCTCCGGCATCCGGCTCGGCACGCCGGCCCTCACCACTCGCGGCATGGGCGGCGGCGAGATGAAGCAGATCGCCGCGTGGATCCTGCGCGTGCTCAAGAGCCCGGCGGATGAAAAGCTCGTGGCGGCGACGAAGGCGGAGGTGGCCGACCTCGCCGAGCAGTTCCCCGTGCCGGCCGCGAAGTTCGACGTGGCCGACAGATGAGCCGGGTCGTACGGATCGGCCTCGTGCAGTCGGCCTGCACGCCGTCGCGCGAGCAGAACGTGGCCCAGGCCCTCGCGGGCATCGCGGAGGCGGCCGCAGGCGGGGCCGACGTCGTCTGCCTCCAGGAACTGTTCGCCGGCGAGTATCCCTGCCAGGCCGAAGACCACGACACGTTCCGGGAGGCGGAGACGGTGCCGGGGCCGCTCACGGAACTCCTGGCCGCCTCGGCGAGGAAGCACGACGTCGTGCTCGTGGGGAGCGTGTTCGAGCGGCGCACGCCCGGCCTCTTCCACAACACGGCCGTGATCTTCGATCGCGACGGCTCGACCGCGGGCCTCTATCGCAAGATGCACATCCCCGACGATCCCCACTACTACGAGAAGTTCTACTTCGCGCCCGGCGACACGGGGTTCATGAGCGTGACGACATCGCGGCTGAACGTCGGCCCGCTCGTGTGCTGGGACCAGTGGTATCCCGAGGCGGCGCGGCTCACGGCGATGGCCGGGGCCGAGGTGCTCTTCTATCCCACGGCGATCGGCTGGCTCGACGGCGAGGAACCGCTCCACCGCGAGCAGTACGAGTCGTGGGACACGATGCTCAAAAGCCATGCGATCGCCAACGGCGTGTTCGTGGTGGCGGTGAACCGCACCGGCCGCGAGGGAAGTCTGCGGTTCTGGGGCGCGAGCGTGGTCTATGCCCCGAACGGCCAGCGGCTCGTGAGGGCGGGGCACGACACGCCCGAGACGATCGTCGTGGAGTGCGACCTCGAGCGGATCGAGTGGTCGCGGACCCGCTGGCCGTTCTTCCGCGACCGGCGGATCGACGCCTATGGTGGGCTGCTCTCGCGCTGGGGCGGGGCATGATGGCCGCGTCGGCATCGGACTACCGTCTGCCGGCCGAGTGGGAGCCGCATGCGGCCACGTGGCTTGCCTGGCCGCACCGCAAGGCGACGTGGCTCGGTGACTTCACAGTGATTCCCCCCGTGTTCGAACAGGTTGCGCGGCTCATCGCCCGCTACGAGCCGGTGCGGATCGTCGGCACGGGCGTCGTGCTCGCCGAGGCGCGGGGCTTGCTCGCCGGCGTCGCGAACGTCGAGTTCGTTGACGTGCCCACGAACGATTCGTGGCTGCGCGACACGGGGCCGGTGTTCGTGGTGCCGCGTGAACCCGCCGCCGGTGCGCGGCCCGCCGCCGTCTGCTGGGGATGGAACGCCTGGGGTGGAAAGTATCCGCCGTGGGATCGTGACGCGGCGCTCGGCCGTGCGATCGCCGGGCGGCTCGGGCTGGACGTGGTCGAGGGCGGCCTCGTGCTGGAGGGGGGCGGCCTCGAGACGGATGGCGACGGTACGCTCCTCGTGAACCACCGCTGCATCGACGATCCGGGCCGCAACCCCGGCACGTCGCGCACACGGCTCGAGGAGGTCCTTCGCGACCGCCTGCGCGTCGATCGGGTGCTCTGGGTCGGTGGTGAACTCGCCGGCGACGACACCGACGGCCACATCGACCAGCTCGCGCGGTTCGTGGCGCCGGGACGGGTGGTGGCGGCCCGTCAGCCCGACCCGCTCGACCCGAATCACGCCGCACTCGAGGCGAATCTCGAACTGCTCCGTGGGCTCGTCGATGCCAGGGGGCGACGGCTGGAGGTGGTGCCGATGGACATCCCGCCGCGATTTTCGTTCGAGGGAACGCAACTGCCGGCGAGCCATCTCAATTACTACGTCGGCAACGGGTTCGTGGCGGTGCCGGTGTTCCGCGATGAGACCGACGCCGCCGCCCTGCGCACGCTCGAGCAATGCTTTCCCGGCCGCACGATCGAGCCGGTCGTGTGTACCGAACTGGTGCGAGGCCGCGGGGCGCTGCATTGCATCACGCGGGACGAGCCCTCCGCAGCCTCGTCCCGCTAGGCCCGTGGGCCCCCGCGACGCCGTCGTTTTGGCCTTGCCTCGATCCGGGGGTGTGGGCGACCATCTCGTCCGGTGGATCGGCCGCAGGCAGGAGGAACCGCAGGATGGAACAGTTGGCGACGTTCGCGAAGGGATTCGTCTCGCTCCTCGGCCGTCTGATGCTCGCCGCGATCTTCCTGGCGAGCGCGATCGGCAACAAGATCCCGCAGTTCAAGGCCACGATCGAATACATGCAGCAGGAGGGCGTGCCGCTCGCGACCCCGGCGCTCTGCGGCGCGATCGGACTGTTGCTGCTCGGCGGCCTCTCGCTCATCCTCGGGGCCTGGACCCGGATCGGCGCGTTCTTCCTGCTCGTGTTCCTCGTCGCGGCGACGTACTACTTCCACGACTTCTGGCAGTTCGCCGACCCGAATCAGCGGCAGGTGCAGACGATCCAGTTCATGAAGAACCTGGCGATCGGCGGCGGTCTCCTGTCGCTGATCGCGTTCGGTGGCGGGCCGTGGAGCGTGGACGGCTGGATCGCCCTGCGCCGCGAGGAGGTCGAGTCGGGCGCCTCGCCCGCGAAGCCCCGCGTCGCCGCGAAGGTCCCGCAGCAGGGATGAGAATCGGCTAGCGGCGGCGGACCGTCGGAGCGGCTTCGAGGCTGGCGGCGAACGTGGCGAACGCCGCCGTGGGCAGCCAGTTCCGGGGCGGGGCGGCGTCGCGGATGCCCAGCATGTGGACCGCGTTCGAGCCGGAGGCCTGGCCGAACGACAGCGTCACCTCGTAGGAGCCTGTCGATCCGGCCGTCGTGCCGCGGCCGGTGGCGGGGTTGTAGGCGGAGTTGCGGTAGCCGGAGATGCCCACGAAGTAGGTGCCGGCCGTGCGGGTGGTGAACGCCAGGTAGCTGTCGAGCGAGCCCTGGGCGTCGTCGTTCGCAGCCACTTCGCGTCCCGCCGAGTTGAACAGCCGCACGTAGCTGTCGAGCCGCGAGGGCGTGGCGAGCGAACGGGCATCGACGTCGATCACGAACGTCTGGCCCGCCTTGAGCGACACGCGGTAGAGGTCCACGTCGCGGTTTCCGAACGCCCCGTCGCCGACCGTGCCCGCAAGCCGGCTCGTGCCGTTCACGGTCAGCGCGGTGGCCAGCGTGTCGCCGGCGTCGGGCTTCGGGGTCGCCGGGGGCGTGACGGGAGCGGGAGGCGAGACGGGGGCGGGGGGCGAGACGGGGGCCGGGTCGGAGGCCGGCGGCGTCGTGCCGCTGCGGACGAGCGAGCCGAGACGGTCGAGTGCCGACGCCGCGTTGAGCAGTCCGCCGCTGGCGACCTGGCCGGCGAGGCCCGCGACCGGCGTCACGCCCGTGAGGATGGCCGAGCGGATCTGGGCGGCGTTGGCGGTCGGATAGGCCGCCGCGAGGAGGGCCACGGTGCCCGTGACGTGGGGCGTGGCCATCGAGGTGCCGCTGTAGCTCGCATACGCGTTGTTCGGCACCGTCGAGTAGATGCCGGAGCCGGGCGCCGCGACATCGACGCTCGTGAGCCCGTAGTTGGAAAAACTCGCGAGCGTGTTGTCACGCGTCGTGGCGGCGACCGAAATGATCGACGTTCCGGGGTACGACGCCGGGTAGTGGGGAGTGACATCGGAGTTGGCACCGTCGTTGCCGGCCGCAGCCACGAACAGGATGCCCGCCCGGCCACCGTTGTCGATCGCGTCGCGGAGCAGCGTCGAAAAGCCGCCCCCGCCCCAGCTGTTGTTGGTCGCCACGATGTTCACGCCGCAGTCGCGCCGCATGTGCGTGACGTAGTTGACCGCGGCGATGGCGCTGCTCGTCGAACCGTTGCCCGAGGCGTCGAGGAACTTGACGGGCATGATCGAGACCTGCCAGTTGACCCCCGTCACGCCGATGCCGTTGTTGCCGACCGCCCCGATCGTGCCGGCCACGTGCGTGCCGTGGCTGTTGTCGTCCATCGGGTTGCCGTCGTTGTTCGCGAAGTCGTAGCCGTGCACGTCGTCGACGTAGCCGTCGCCGTCGTTGTCGATGCCGTCCCCGGGAACCTCGCGGGGATTCGTCCAGATGTTGGGAGCCAGGTCCTGGTGCGTGTAATCGACGCCCGTGTCGATCACGGCCACCACGACGTTCCGCGAACCGGTGGTCGTGTTCCAGGCCGCCTCGGCATGGATGTCGGCCCCGGTGACGCCGCCGGTCTGACCGACGTTGCGCAGGCCCCAGAGGCGGCTGAACGACGGGTCGGAGGGGAGGGCCGTGGGGGCGATCGCGAAGTCGGGTTCGACGGCCGCGATGCCCCGCGTCCGTCCGGCCCAGCCCAGCACGTCGCTCGATGCCGCGCCTGGCGCCCGGACCGCGAAGAAGCCTTCGCCGAGCGATCGGGCGGCCCAGGCGGCCGGCAGGCCCAGCGAGTCGACCGTCGAGGTGCGGTCGGTCGTGCGGGTCACCCAGGAGTCGCCGGCCACCTCGACCTGACGGCCCAGCCAGTTCATCTGCTGGAATCGTCCGACCGAGGCGATTCCCACGTCCGCCGACATCGCGAGGCGGGCTTCGAGACCTTCGATCGACAGCGGGCCTGAGAATCGCCCGCGGGAAGAAGCGGTGCGAACCATGATGGCGGCCTTTCGGCTGCCGTCGGCCTTTGCCCCACCCGGTGAGCCGTCCTCGGACGACCGACCGTGGTCGACGTGGTGTCGTCGAGCGGTTCACTTCGCGAGTGCGTCGTTCCCCGTCCGGCGAGCGAATTATCGCGGCGCATAAGATTGCGTCTCACGAATCGTGCGCCACGATTCGCAAAACGCCTGAAAGAGTGGTACCTTCACCTCCGAACACTTCGGTGGACACTTGGTAAAGACCCTGGGAGACGTGCCGAACCATGGTGTTTCCAGTCGGTGACGACAATTCCGACCGCCGGCTGTTTCCGTTCGTCACGATCGCGCTGATCATCGCGAACGTGTTCGTGTTCGTCGTGCTCCAGGGGATGGGCGCCAACGAAGACTTCACGATGGCCTACGTCCAGGTGCCGGCCGAGATCATCTCCGGCCGGGACATCGAGACCCCGCCGGCGCCGAAGACGATCCACACCCCGCAGGGCGACATCGAGGTGACCGACCCGGGCCTGAGGCGAACGCCGATTCCGGTCTGGCTCACGCTGTTCACCGCCATCTTCATGCACGGCAGCGTCATGCATCTGGCCGGCAACATGTGGTTTCTCTGGATCTTCGGCGACAACGTCGAGGACGACATGGGCCACCTGAAATACCTGCTCTTCTACCTGGCCACCGGCATCCTCGCGTCGCTGGCATTCGTGGCCTTCAACGCCACCGGCGAGGCCGCCCTCACGCCCTGCCTCGGGGCATCCGGAGCGATTTCCGGCGTTCTCGGCGCCTATCTGGTCCTCCACCCCAACCGCCGGGTCAGCGTCATCCTGCTGCGGATGATGGTGGACGTGCCGGGCTACATGGCGGTGGGCATCTGGTTCCTGTTCCAGGTGGTCAGCGGGCTCTTCGATTCCAGCGGCGGAGGGGGGGGCGTGGCCTACTCGGCGCACGTCGCCGGCTTCCTGGCGGGAATGGTGCTGGCCAAACCGATGAGCATGGGGCACGTGCGGGACGACGCGGACCCCCTCGTCGTCCTGCGCCGCCGGATCGGCTAGCGGGCCGGGCTGGCCTGCGCCCGGCCGGCGGACTATCAATAAGGGTCGTGTCCTGAGTGGAGGTGCGTATGGTCGGCATCGTGCCGGAGGTGGTCGTCATCGGCGGAGGCCCGGCCGGGGCGACGACGGCCACGCTCGTGGCCCAGAAAGGCCGCCGCGTCTCGCTCTTCGAGCGCGACCGCTTTCCGCGGTTCCACATCGGCGAGTCTCTGATCCCGGAAACGTTCTGGGTGCTCGAGCGGCTGGGCATGCTCGATGCCATGCGTTCGAGCCGGTTCGTCGAGAAGCATTCGGTGCAGTTCGTGAACGAGAAGGGGGTGCTGTCCGAGCCCTTCTACTTCTCCGACCACAAGCCGCAGGAGAGCTCGCGGACCTGGCAGGTGGTGCGGAGCGAGTTCGATGAATTGATGCTGCGGAACGCCGCCCGGCACGGTGTGGACGTGCACGAGGGCACGCGGGTGCTCGAGGTGCTGTTCGAAGGGCAGCGGGCCACTGGCGTGCGGGTGGAGGAGGCGTCCGGTGCGGTGCGGACCGTCCCGGCGGATGTGGTCGTCGATGCCAGCGGGCAGGGGGCGATGATCATGAGCCGCCTGGGGCTCCGCGAATGGGACCCCGTGCTCAAGAAGGCGGCCATCTGGACCTACTGGAAGGATGCGGCCCGCGGCACGGGCCGCGATGAAGGGGCGACGCTCGTCCTGCAACTCGACGACAAGCAGGGCTGGTTCTGGTACATCCCGCTCCACGACGGCACCGTGAGCGTGGGCGTCGTCGCGGGCTACGACTACCTGTTCAAGAACCGCGCCACGAAGGACCCCGAGGCGATCTACTTCGAGGAGGTGGCTCGCTGCCCCGGACTCCAGCCGAGGATCGCGGCGGCCGAGCGGGTGGCGCCGGTGCGGGTGGCGAAGGAGTATTCCTACCGCTCCCGCGACGTGGCGGGGGACGGGTGGGTGCTCGTCGGCGACGCCTTCGGCTTTCTCGATCCGCTCTACTCGTCCGGCATCCTGCTCGCCCTCAAGAGCGGCGAACTGGCCGCGGATGCGATCGTGGCCGCCCTCGAGGCGGGCGACACGTCCGCCGCCAGGCTCGGGGCGTGGGGTCCCGGGTACGTCCGCGGCATGGAGCGGATGCGGAGGCTCGTGTGCGAGTTCTACGAAGGCTTCAACTTCGGCCGGTTCGTGAAGAAGCATCCGCATCTCAAGGGCCACGTCACCGACCTGCTGATCGGCGACCTGTTCAACGAGCGCGTCGATGAGATCGTCGCCCCGCTCGAGGCCCTGCGGGCCGAAGACCGCGCCCGCGCATGACGGTCCGCCTCGCGTATGACGGGCACGGTGCGGGCGGGCCGCTCGTCATCCTGCACGGCCTCTACGGCTCGAAGCGCAACTGGGCGTCGATCGCCGCGGAGTTCGCGCGTGTTCGCCGCGTGTTCTCCGTCGATCTGCGGAACCACGGCGAGAGCCCCTGGGACGGGCGGCACGACTACCCCTCTCTCGCCGCCGACGTCGGGGATTTCATGCGCTCGGTCGTCGGCGGCCCGGCGGCGGTGCTCGGCCACAGCATGGGGGGCAAGGCGGCGATGCTGCTGGCGCTCACCGAGCCCGAACTCGTGGAGCGGCTCGTGGTCGTGGACATCGCCCCGGCGACGTCGCCGGGCACCGCCGCGATCGACCCCCGGGTCCTGCGATCGGTGCCGCTCGTGTCATGTCCTCGTCGCGCGGACGTCGAAGCCGCGCTCGCCGGTCAGGTTCCGGCCCTGGCGGTGCGTTCCTTTCTCCTCAAGAACCTCGCGATCGGACCGGATGGACTGGCGTGGAAGGTGAACCTCGACGCGCTCGAACGCCACTACTCCGACATCCTCGCCTTCCCCGACGTGCCGCCCGGGCAGGCTTTCGAGAAGCCGACGCTGTTCGTCGCCGGGGGCCGGTCGAACTACATCCGGCCGGAGCATCACGCCGCGATCCGGCGGCTGTTTCCGGACGCCGGGATCGAGGTCATTCCGGGCGCCGGGCATTGGGTGCATGCCGAGGCTCCGCGGGAGTTCGTGGCCCTCGTCGAGCGGTTTCTGGAGGGGGCCGGCCAGTCCGATCCTCAGGCGGCGGGCTGAAGGCTCACCGCGCCTCGCGCCGTCAACCCGTCGGATCCGAAGGTGACGGCCTTGAGGTCGCTGTCCGACACCGAATAGATCACGTCGCCGATCCGGGCGGTGCGCAGCAGCTGCGACTCGTGTGCGATCGTTCCCAGCGCCGTGATCCCCTGGATCGCGTCGACCCGCAGCACGACGACGCCATATTCGGCGGTCCAGGGAACGAACGCGCCGGGATCGTTGGGGTCCGGGGTGCCGGAACGGATGCCCTGGACGGGAAGGGCCACGATGCCGACGTCGGAGAAGAAGCCCAGGGCGTGCACGTCCCATTCGGCGTCCGACCACGACCAACCGTCCGTGGGCTGAGCGATGACGTATGACGACACCTCGGTCGGGGCGGCGTCGTCGTGGACGTCGAAGAGGGAGATCTTGAGACCCCTGGTGCGGCCGGTGTCGGGGTCGGCATCGCGGCCGACGCCGAGCAGGTTCCCGGTGCCGTACGGCAGGAGGAACCTCGAGTAGCCGGGAACGTGCAGCTCGCCGACGACCCGGGGAGCGGTGGGCACGGAGAGGTCGATGGTGAACAGGGGATCGACCTGCAGGAACGTGCACAGGTATGCACGATCCCCGATGAATCGCGCCGACTGGATCGACTCGCCGGGGGCGATGTCGTCGATCGCCCCGACCACCCGCAGCGTGTCCCCCTGGGTGGCCAGGACCTCGACGGCGTTGCGGCGCCGCACCGTCCACGGCATGGACCAGGAGGTGGCCGACGTCTGCCCGGCTGCGGCGTCCGCCCCGGATGGCACGACCGCGCCGGAAGGCACCAAACTCGTGGAAGTCACCGCCACGCGCAGCAACCCGGCGTCGGTGTCGGCGGAAAACTGGTCGATCAGGCTGCCGCCGAACGATCCCGTCGCCACGAGCCGCGGCGATCCGGTGGTGATCGTGAACCGCTGCACGTCGGTCTGGTCGCCCGAGACGGCGTTCCATCGCGGCGTGAAGAGATAGAGGTCGTTGGCGTCGAGGTGGGTGAGCGACGTGTAGCCGCCGATGACCGACGTCGCCCCGGTGATCCTCGGCGTCGTGGTCGTGTCGAAGAGCACCACCGACGTGAGGTTGGCATCGTTGCCGCTCGCGGGGCAGAGGATGTCCTGGGGTTGCGAGAGGAGTCCGCTCGTCGTTCTGCCGCCGAGCTGCGGCCCGGCCGTCGAGGTCCAGGTCGGGAGCATGCGGACGACCGGGCTGCGCTGCATGAGGCGAACGAGCGCCGCGTCGCTCGTGACGGCCGGCGGGGAGGCGGCCGCGATCGCGGGGACCGTCGTCAGGGCGCTGGAGCGCATCAGGTAGGGGCTGGCTTCCCAGTAGCCGCCGAGGAGATCGTTGCGCACGACGAGTGCGAGCCGGCCGTCTGCCATGCGGGAATCGCAGTAGCATCCGTCGATTCGCGTGCGCGACACGACTCCGGGCGCCGACGGATCGGTGACGTCGAACACGGTGATCTGCACCCGCCCCGGTTGCCTGACCCGGAGCATCGGCATCAGGGCGTCCCCCGTGGCCGGCGGATCGTCCCAGACGCTCGAGACGACGGTGAGCCTGCCGGCGTGCAGGTATTCGGCGATCGGCCAGCCATCGATCGTCGTCCGCGAGGCGACCGACGGAGCGTCGGCGTTGCGGGCGTCCACGATCAGGAGTTCGCCGTTGACGAGGACATAGAGATTGCTCCCGTCGTTCTCGATGATGTCTCCCTCGTCGATTCCGGCGACCTGGGTGGTGGTCTGCGAGAAACCGCCGGGAGCGGCCGCATTCGTGGCCATGACGGTCGTCGTCGCGGTCGCGTTCATCGGGGCGGCGACCGTCCGCACCGACCCGCTGTCGGCGGCGATCACGGTGCCCAATCGGGAGCGGGAGCGGGCCGCTCCGCCGAGATAGTCACGAAATGCGGCCGCCGAGCCGGCTCGCAGGAGCTTGTCGGCTCTCGTCGCGTCGCTGACGAGGTCGCGTCCGCCCCCCGGCTCGAAGGCATCGCGGCCCGGACCGCCGTTGATCTGGTTGGTTCCCGCGCCGCCGCGCAGGAGGTCGTTTCCCCGGCCGCCGTTGATCACGGTGGGGAGGGCGATCGCACCGTTCGCCTGGTTCACGATCAACTGGTCGTTGCCGGCGCCCCCCTCGATGTGAATCTGACGCAGTCCGGCGAACGGGCGGGAGAGCGTCATCACGCCGTTTTCCACCACCTCGATCCGCGTCGTGTCGGCGGCGGACCGCCGGACCTCGATCACGTCGTCGCCCGGCGTCCCGCGCACGGCGAGTATGCCGCGGACGACGTTCACGGCCAGAAGGGCCCGGGGTTCGAGCGACTCCGGGCCCCATGGCCCTCCGCAGGGACGGCGGGCTGACGAACAGGGCTGCCGACGTGCGCTGGATGCCATGTGACGATCCTCGGGATGGGAGGCGAGAGAAGGCGTGGGCATGGAGGGGCGGGGACGCTAGCCGACCGCGGCCCGGCGCCGCCAGAGCAGGATGCCCCCGACGACCCGGGTGGATGGCAAACCTGGGGACTTCCACCGATCGCCGCCGCGACCTGCGAGGCACCCGATGTGCCCCGGGGGAGAAAGTCGGGGCTCCGGGATGGAGCCGACTCGTATCAGAAGCAATGTCGGGGCGACTGGATTCGAACCAGCGACCTCTACGTCCCGAACGTAGCGCTCTAGCCAGGCTGAGCTACGCCCCGATCTCCAGGTCGATCGCCAGAAGCAATGACCTTGCAGTTGCCGAGGAGTCTACCCAGTGGCAAGCCGACCAGCAACGGCGGCCGCTGGGAGGGCCGATTCGTCTCGATTCAGGCTCATTCAGACCGTTCGGGAGGGGCAGTTGTGGCGCCGGGGTCGATCAGTTCGAGGCCTCATCTGCCAGCGAAACGCAAACCAATTCCCGGTCGTTGCGGGCAAACACGCAAGCCCCCGCAAACGCCGGATGGCTCCACACCACCTCCCGCCCGAAACACTCCCCGGTCGGGTCGAGGAGATGGATCCGGCCGAGTTCCTCGTAG
>Ga0136644_10000564_pt1 | contig 29562 bp, 35 predicted proteins | sample C_130820_EF_Meta_FD_94780 | JGI IMG/M metagenome (GOLD analysis project Ga0136644, IMG submission 94780) | Freshwater microbial communities from Lake Croche, Canada to study carbon cycling - C_130820_EF_MetaG (v2) (version 2) | ecosystem: Environmental > Aquatic > Freshwater > Lake | place...
AGCAATCATTTTTGGCTCTATGGGTGATCGTATTGGCCGTAAGCCGGTATTTATGATCACGATTGCGCTCATGGGGCTCGCAACTGTGAGCGTAGGCTTTTTACCTACTTATGCCCAAATTGGAATCTGGGCCCCAATCCTTTTGGTCGGCTTGCGCCTGCTCCAAGGTTTATCAGCCGGAGGTGAAATCGGAGGTGGCGCCGTTTACCTTACAGAGCATGCCGGCAATCAAAATAGGGGATTCAAAACGAGTTTTTTGCAGCTGATGGGGCCGCTGGGAATTCTGTTCTCGACTTTTCAAATTGCCTTACTAAGACAATATCTAACGCCTGAAGAATTTATAGCATGGGGCTGGCGCGTACCATTTTGGATGTCAATTTTGCTGTTGATGATTGCATTTAAAGCACGTATGGCCCTAGAAGAGACGCCTGTATTTTTGGAGCTTAGCAAAAATCATCAAAAACCTGAACACCCATTGCTAAGCAATTTACGGGATCCGCAAACACGTAAGCGCATGTTCTTACTTTTCTTTTGTATCTCGGCTGGCGGAGCCGTATTGTTCTTTTGCATTCAGGTATATACCGCAATCTTTTTAAAGACTGCAGCCAAGATGCCAGCATCTCTGGTAGATCAACTCAGTATTTATGCAACCTTAGTTCTTTTGCCGCTTACTCTTTTCGCTGGCTGGCTTTCCGATAAGGTCGGGCGAAAACCGGTTGTAATTGGCGGGCTTTTGTTGGGGGCAGTCTTTACTCAACCAGCATTTGAAATGCTGCAAAGTTTAAGCGGGCAATATCTTGAGGCACCAAATACCAACAGCCCTATCATTTTGATCGGACTAGTTTTAACAGCCCTATCTTTGTCCCTAGCCTTAGTGATAGGCCCACAAACTGCCCTTTTGGCAGAGCTATTTCCCGCTAAGACTCGCAATAGTGCCGCCGCCCTCCCCCATAATCTTGCGGCCGGGTGGATTGGTGGACTTCTTCCACTGATCGTTACTTGGTTAAATCAAAAATGGGAAAGTGAATTGGCCGGCCTTGGGTATCCAACCTTGTTCTTGGCAGCAGCTGCAATTGTCGCCACCATTTACCTTCCAGAGACTAGAGATAATTCTTTATTAGATTAGGGCAATCCGTTTTATAAGTAGAGCTTACGAGATAAACTGCGAAGCTTTTTCCTAAAACGTTTACCCTGAACCACAGCTCGATCAAATAAGCTAATTTGAATTTCTGATTGCCTCAATGCCTGATCATTTAGAAAGACAGATCTAAATTTTTTCATCACTGCAAGTGGTGAGAATTCTTCTGAATAGCAATCCCAATCTTGTTTTTGATACCAAGCTTTATCAAAGTTTGTTAGGATGCGTCGAAGATCATTGGGCCCCTGGTACAGAATTGCTTTTTTACCTAAAACATCTATGTGATTCCGCTGCGGGGAAAGAGCGTAAGTAATTACTGGCTTGTTATGAATAGAAAACTCGCCGCAAGCAAGGCCAAAGCTCTCACCAATACCTCTGGCATGAATCATGGCATCGCAAGTATTGATAAAGCTTGATTTAAATATGGAGTCTGAATTGCCCGGCAAGAAGATAGCTTGAGGATGGTCAATAAAACGCTCAACATTCATAAACAGAAAATAGATTTGAGAGTTTTGCTTTACCATCTCAGCGATTGTTTTCTTTACAAATCCAAGATTAAAGCTATCGCTTCCGCCGTAATATCCAAAAACAGTAGCAGTTTCTGGAACCCCGAAACTACTCCTCAAAGAATTGCCAGCCATTGGTAAATCGATCATATGCGGAACAAATGGAATCTTCCCATTTGAGCATTCTTCACTTAACCACCTTGACACATAGGCGTATATATCGCCATGCATCTCCTGAGTTTTTTGAGGAAAAACTGCATGCATCAGATTTGGGATGCCAGGTAGCGCATAGCGATCAATTTCACCTGATTTAATGAGATACATGGCATCAATTAAATGCATTTCAGCCATCGACTGAATATCGTCAAACTCATGATACGGAAGCAAGTGAAATTCTTTTTGAAATTTTTCAAACACGGCAGGCTGAGCAAGCTTGGAGCGTTGATCGTAAAAAACGATTGATTCGTTACCTAATATTTTCTGATTCTGGAGTGCGTAATCGAATATTGCGACATGCGTGCCCCTTAGGGACATTAGGCCTGCATCAAATCCGATTTTTTTATATGACATCTAGGGAATGTTAAATGCCGAGAAATTGATGGTGCCCCTTGTCCGACTCGAACAGACCACCTACTGATTACAAATCAGTTGCTCTACCAGATGAGCTAAAGGGGCAACGGTGATATTTTAGCCTATTTCACAATTCTTAAGGAAGGTCTGCCAGTCTTGGGTTTTTCAGACGCTTGATCTCCAGAATCAGCAATGTGCAGATCTCTGGCCTTAGCCGGATCAAATGGGAAAGACATTCCCTGCCCATTCTCCCTGGCGTAAATAGCCAAGACATGACTTACAGGAACCATAATATTTCTGGGAACACCCCCAAACCTCGCCTGGAAGCTAATCCAATCGTTTTCCATTTGGAGTTGATGGCATGCCTCTAGGGAGAGATTTAAAACAATCTCATCATTCTTCACAAACTCCATCGGCACCTCTACCCTAGAGTCGACAAAGACCGCGATAAAAGGAGTAAAACCAAAATCCGTGCACCACTGATGTAGAGCACGGATTAAGTAGGGTTTGTTGCTTGGAACGTCAGACATGCCGACCATAATGAACCACTAGAAATACTTAGCGGCGCATAACCTTTTCTGAAGGGGTCAATGCTTCAATGTAGGCTGGTCTGCTGAAAATACGCTCAGCGTATTTCAAGAGCGCAGCAGCGTTGCGAGAAAGATCAATACCATAGTGCTCAAGACGCCATAACAACGGCGCAATGGCAACATCCAACATGGAGAACTCGTCACCGAGCATGTACTTATTCTTGACAAAAATAGGCGCCAACTGAGTTAGGCGATCGCGAATAGCTAAACGTGCTTTTTCATGATTCTTTTCTGCAGCTTTACCTTTTTCATTTTCCAAAGAAGCAACGTGTACAAACAACTCTTTCTCAAAATTGAAGAGGAAGAGACGTGCACGAGCACGAGCCACTGGATCAGGCGGCATCAACTGTGGATGAGGAAAACGCTCATCAATATATTCATTGATGATGTTTGATTCATACAAAATTAAGTCGCGCTCAACCAAGATAGGAACTTGGCCGTAAGGATTCATAACCGAGATATCTTCTGGTTTATTAAACAAGTCCACATCGCGGATTTCAAAATCCATGCCTTTTTCAAAAAGCACCAAACGGCAGCGTTGCGAGAATGGGCAGTTAGTACCCGAGTACAACACCATCATAAATATAGTTCCTTAAATTTCTACTTCGATACAACAAACGCACAACAGCGTTACATCTTTTCACACATGAGCCCCAAAATCAGGGCTCATGAACTTCATTAGTGAATATCTTTCCAATAAGCCTTATTCAAGCGCCACGCCAAGATCGTGAAGATCGCTAAGAACAGGAGCACGATCACACCAAGGCGCTTACGCTCTAGTTGCACTGGCTCGGCCATCCAAGACATAAACGCAACTAAGTCAGCAATGTTGTCGTCATACTCTTGCGGCTTCATAGTTCCAGGGGTCAATTGCTCGAAACCAACAAATACCTTCTCCATTCTGCCTTCATCATGCGGATCTTTATGCTCTTCAAACTTCGCAGCACGCTCTCCCTGAAGCTGCCAGAGAACATGTGGCATGCCAACGTTTGGATAAACCAAGTTATTCCAACCCGTTTGAGTACTGTCGTCTTTATAGAAGGTGCGGAAATAGGTATAAAGCCAATCAGTTCCACGCGCACGAGCCTCTACTGATAAGTCTGGGGGATTCTTACCAAACCATGCTTTGCCCTCCTTAGGGGACATAGAAATGGTCATTAAATCACCGACTTTAGCGTCAGTGAAAATCAGGTTGTCTTTAATTTGCTGATCAGTCAAGCCGATGTCACGCAAGCGGTTGTAACGCATGCTAGCTGCTGCGTGGCAGTTTAAGCAATAGTTCACAAAAATCTTTGCACCATTTTGCAAGGAAGCATTGTTGCTCACCCGGTTAGGTGCCGCGTCTAATGGAAAGCCGCCTTCGTTTGCATTGGCGTTCAGACCCAGACCAAGGGCGGCAACTAGTGCTGTTGCTTGGCAGATGCCCATCAAAGTTTGCAGAATTCGTTTCATACTAGTTCCTAATTTCTCTTCGCAGTTATCTCAGGCTTAAATTAATGGGACTTAAAGGTAACGCGTGTTGGAACCGGCTTGAATGTACCAAGCGTGCTCCAGAACGGCATTGCCAAGAAGAAGCCCAGATAGTAAATCGTGCATACCTGAGAAATCTTTTCAAATACTGGTGAAGGTGGCTGAATGCCCAAGTAACCCAAGATCACGAAACTCACCACAAACACACCATAGATGTATTTATGGAAATGTGGGCGGTAGCGAATGGATTTCACTGGTGAATGATCGAGCCAAGGCAAAAAGAACATGATCACAACAGAACCACCCATGATCACTACACCCCAGAACTTCGCATCAAACATATAGAAGCCGCCAGCCAACACTAAAGCGATTGCTGCGCAAGCGCCTTTCACCTTGAGATCTTTGGTCTTCAAAGCAAACATACCCAAAATCACTGCCAAGAAAATCCACAGGGGCAGCAAGAAGTTTGAGGTTGTAGCACGCAACATGGAGTAGAACGGTGTGAAATACCAGACCGGTGCAATGTGCGGAGGTGTTTGCAATGGGTTTGCAGGTACGAAGTTATTTGCTTCGAGGAAGTAACCGCCCATTTCTGGAGCAAAGAACACAATGCATGCGAACACCATCAAGAATCCGCCCAAATACATCACATCATGAACTGAGTAAAAAGGATGAAACGGAATGCCGTCAACAGGATGTCCATTTGCATCAAGAGTGTCCTTGATTTCAACGCCATCAGGGTTGTTTGAGCCAACTTCATGGAGAGCCAAAATGTGAGCGGCTACCAAACCAACTAATACCAATGGAATTGCAATCACGTGGAATGCAAAGAAGCGGTTCAGAGTGGCATCACCCACAACATAATCACCACGCAACCAAAGGGATAGGTCTGGACCAATGAATGGAATTGCAGAGAACAAGTTCACAATGACTTGTGCGCCCCAGTAAGACATTTGACCCCATGGGAGCAAGTAACCGAAGAATGCCTCGCCCATTAAGCACAAGAAAATTGCGCAACCGAAAATCCAAATCAATTCACGTGGCTTGCGATAAGAACCGTAGATCAAACCACGGAACATGTGCATGTAAACCACCACAAAGAATAAGGATGCGCCAGTAGAGTGCATATAGCGAATCACCCAGCCCCAAGGCACTTCACGCATGATGTACTCAACAGACTCAAACGCCTTGGCAGCGTCAGGCTTGTAGTTCATGGTTAAGAAAATACCTGTAACTATTTGGTTTACCAAAACCACGATAGCTAATGCGCCAAAAATGTAGAAAAAGTTCAGATTTTTTGGAGCATAGTACTCACTCATATGCCGTTTAAATGCTTCAGTCACCGGGAGACGTGAGTCAACCCAAGCCATTAGTTTTTGAGCGGCAGAAGCGTTTGCTGGAACTTGTTTTTCTTGGAATGCCATCTATCTCTCCTTAGGCCTTCTTATCGTCGCCGACCAAAATCTTGGTATCGCTCAGGTACATATGTGGCGGCACTTCAAGATTATCTGGGGCTGGTTTGTTTTTATATACACGGCCGGCCATGTCAAAAGTAGAGCCATGGCATGGGCAAAGGAAACCACCTGGCCAAGTATTTGGCAAAGATGGTTGTGGGCCAGCTTCAAACTTCGCATTTGGCGAGCAACCTAAGTGCGTGCAAATACCAACTACTACCAAGTATTCAGGCTTGATAGAGCGCCATTGATTCTGAGCATATGGCGGTGTGAACTGTGCTGGATCACGTAAGGAATCTGGGTCAGCTAACTCACTATCAAGCTTAGATAGCTCGGCAACCTGCTCAGGAGTGCGGCGAATAACCCAAACAGGCTTACCGCGCCACTCAACTGTTCTCATCTCATCAGGCTGCATCCCAGTGATATCAATTTCGACTGCGGCACCAGCTGCTTTAGCGCGCTCTGATGGCTCAAAACTGTCTATAAAAGGGTAAAGGGCTGCTGCTGCGCCTACACCACCTACTGCCGAAGTGGCGATCAACCAATTACGGCGATCCTTGTCCATTGAGGGCTTGTCACTCATTTACAAAATTCCTAAAAAGGGTATTTATGGGTGGAAATTGCTTAAAGATAGGATTTTAAAGTAAAAAGTGGGGTAAGGAAGAAAGTTGTGGGGTTAATCTTGGGTTAATCGGCATCTAGACAAGAAGGGAAGCCTAAATGAGCGTTTTAAAGGAATTTCGGGACTTTGCCGTTAAGGGCAATGTGATTGACTTGGCGGTTGGTGTGATTATTGGCGGGGCTTTTGGGAAAATCGTGGATTCCCTGGTAAATGACATCGTTATGCCGGTCATTTCGACCCTTTTTGGGGGTCACATCGACTTTACCAACCTGTTCATTGTTTTGGGTCATGTGCCGGAAGGGGTTCCAAGAACCTTTGACGCCCTTAAAAAGGCAGGAGTGCCAATTTTTGCCTACGGCAATTTCATCACCATTTCGATTAATTTCATTTTGCTGGCTTTCGTGATTTTTCAGATGGTCAAAGTCGTCAACAAAATTCGCATCATGGATGCGCCACCGCCACCGCCAACACCAGAAGATATCGTCTTGTTGCGAGAAATTCGCGATAGCCTCAAAAAATAATTTGTGAAGAAAATTAATAAATGTTTAATCGCCTATGGTTATTGTTTGCACAAACAGTAACCATTCTTCTTGCCGCGCTATTCATAGTCGTCACTCTCAAACCAAATTGGTTATCGGATGAAAGTGTCGGCTCGATCGTCAGCAACGTTACCCTTAAAGAAGGAGTGGTTGACGGAGCCGCCCTTAGTCCCGGCTCTTACCATGATGCAGTAAAGAAATCGGCGCCAGCAGTAGTGAACATCTTCAGTAGCAAAAATTCTGCAAAGCCAAAAGCGCGCAAAGGTGGTAAGCCAAACTCTAACGATCCCTTATTTAAATTCTTTTTTGGGGAACAGCCGCCGGACGATGAGCCTAGCTCCAGCCTGGGTTCCGGGGTTTTAGTCAGTCCCGAGGGAGTTATCCTTACCAACCATCATGTCATTAGTGATGCAACCGATATTGACATTGCACTTTCTGATGGTCATAAAGTGAAAGCGAAAGTGATAGGCAGCGATCCTGAAACAGATATTGCTGTTTTAAAAATTGAGGCTAAGCAATTACCACCACCAATCACTTTTGCACGAATTGAATCTGTTCATGTTGGAGATATTGTGCTTGCCATTGGCAATCCTTTTGGGGTTGGGCAGACTGTTACTTCAGGTATTGTTTCTGCTCTTGGCCGTGATCATGTTGGTATTAATACTTTTGAAAACTTTATCCAAACAGATGCTGCAATTAATCCCGGAAATTCTGGTGGCGCACTAATTGATACCCGCGGCAATCTGATTGGCATCAACACAGCTATTTATTCCAATAATGGTGGATCGATGGGAATTGGATTCGCTATCCCAGTAAATCTTGCCAGGCAGGTGATGGAGTCCATCATTAAAAATGGTGGCGTTACTCGAGGCTGGATTGGGGTTGAACCTCAAAATCTTTCTAAAGAACTCGCAGAATCGCTTAGCCTTCCCACCCAAACACAAGGTGTGCTACTGTCCGGCGTCCTCGAGGGCGGACCTGCAGATCGCTCAGGAATAAGGCCTGGAGACGTTCTAACGACGATCAACGGCGAAGGAATTAGAGATGTGCGAGCCTTATTGAGCAAGGTGTCGGAACTAACACCGGGTTCTGAAGCAACACTCGGGCTCCTGCGCAAAAATAAGGAGCTTGTGCTGAAGGTGCAGATTGGGAAAAGACCCAAACCAAAGTTAAGCCATGAATAAGGCGGCGCAAAACCTGGAGTTGGCCAAACATTGGCTAAAGGAAGGCTTAATTGATTCAGCAAAAGAACTGCTTGAAGAAACGATCCGGATAGACTCAGAAAACCCGCAAGCCTATGAGCTACTGGCGAGAATCTACACCCATCTCAATAATGATCTTGCGGCAATCGATCTTTTACAAAAGATCTGCAATGAAAGCTGCCCTCCAAACATCATGTTGATGCTTGGTGATCTATATCTAGATACTTGCCAGGCAAATAGAGCAATTAACCTGTATCAGCAACTATTAGCAAAACATGGTCTAAGCTTTGAGGCACTTCATAATCTTGGCCTCGCTCATGCCTCGCTATTCCAATATCAGGAAGCTAAAAAATATTTTTGGGAAGCATGCTCGATAGATCCGAGCTCATTTGAGGCCCAAATGAATCTGGGCTCTTGCCTGAATAATCTTGGTGAATACAGTAAGTCACTGATGTATTTAAGCAAGGCCCAGGAATTAGATCCTGAAAACCCAGATGTTTGGCTTAACAAAGGCGTAACTTTTGAAGCAATGAATAGCCCACTGGAAGCTTTAACCTGCTTTGATCGAGCCATAGAATTAAATAGTCATTATGTTGAGGCATTAACAAATAAGGGTAATCTGTTTATTAGCCTTAGAAGGCATGACGAAGCTGCGCAACTATTTGAGAAGGCTTTACGAATAGCTCCGGATGACAAGGATTCGCTCTATAACTTATCCCTTTTACAACTGGCGCTCGGCGACTATCAGCGCGGCTGGAGAAATTATGAAAATCGGTGGTTTCGGCAGAATGCTCCGAAAAGATTTTTTAATCAACTACCGCTCTTAGAGAGCCTTGATGACCTTAAAAATAAACAAATCTTAATTTGGTCGGAACAAGGCTTAGGCGACACCCTGCAATTTTGTCGGTATTTGGCGATCTTAAAACAATTGGGTGCCAACCTCACCTTGGCCACTCAACAACCCTTAATCGATTTATTAAGTGAGCAAGCATACTTAGATAGCGTTATTGCTATAGATGCTAAATCACCGCCCAATATTACGCATCAAATCCCTCTGCTTAGCCTCCCCCTTTTGCTCTCGAATATCAATTACTCAACACAAGTATTTTCCCCCTACTTACATTCAAATATTGATAAAAGATCAGCTTGGCAAAGAAAATTAGTTGACGAGAAAAAACTGAAAGTAGGGATCGTATGGAATGGCGGTTTTCGTCCTAACCAGCCAGAATGCTGGGGTGTTAATGCCAGAAGAAATCTACCATTTGCTGAAATCGCAAAATTACGAGAGGTAGATGGAGTCCAATTCTATAGCCTCCAAAAAGGAGAGCCGGCTGAGTCTGAATTAATTCAATTGAAAGACGAAATATGGCCGACTGACAACCTGACTATTCTTGGTGATCAGCTTGCGAACTTCTCAGATACGGCTGCACTAGTCGATTGCTTAGATTTGATAATTTGCGTTGATACATCGATCGCACACCTTGCAGGAGCACTTGGTAAGCCTTTCTGGCTCTTGAATCGCTTTGACTCCTGTTGGCGCTGGCAAGTTGATCAAAATAAAACTTGGTGGTACCCGACTGCCAAAATCATTAATCAGCCTGCACCCGGAGATTGGGATTCAGTCATGAAACAAGCGATGGCAAGTTTGAAGACGCTTGCTCCCTAAATACCTCAAGAGACCTTCCACTGAAATACAGAAGCAATATGTAAAAAACCCACTGCTTTTACACAGTGGGTTTTAAGTCTAACTAATTGTGAGCTAGCTTACGCTAGCGTTAAATTAGAAAGTGTGACGCAAGCCAACAGCATATGAATTGCCGTTAAAGCTATTCATATTTTGTGTTGCAGTAGTCGAGAAGTTCGACGTTGCAGTTTGGCCATAAATTGCATAGAGGTTAGTACGCTTGCTCAACCAGTAGTTTGAACCAAGCTGCCATGCATTGAAGTTAGCTGAAGGAACTGATGCGCCGTAAGATGCATAACGTCCCAAACCACCGCTTACCCAAGCTTCGATTGTTGGAGTGATGTAGCTACGTACACCAATCTGCTCAGCAGAACGGCTAACGTACTGAGTGTTGGTAATTTGGCTGCTTGCTTTACGGTTTACGTATTGAGCGTATGCCTTCAAGATACCGAAGTCATAAGTTGCAGCGTAGTACTGTTGGTTATCCTGAATGTTGTAACCAGGAGTTGCTGGAGAAGCAGCACCGCCTACACCCCAAACGCTAGTAACCGTTACAGCTGTTGTGTTAGCTGTTTGCTTGGAGGTAAATGCCTGGTAGTTAGCAGTTACAAACAGCTTTTGCCATGTGTAGTCAACGCCGATACCCCAACCATTTTGGTTATTGATACCACCGTTAGTTGAAGCTGTTGTAGCGATTGCAGTGGTTGCAGTTTGTGTTGAATTTGTGTTGTTCTGAACCAAAATTGCATGGGCCTTGAATCCTGAAATATTTTCAGTGTTCAAAGTCAATGAGTTGCCTACACGAACTGTGTAGCCAGAGTTGTTGCCGTTTGGTGAAGAACTGGTAGCGTTTGAGAATACACGGTCATAAACCACGTTACCACCAACGTTGTTGGTCATACCAGGATCAGATGCAGAAACTGCATTGTGGATTGGTGTGTACTGTGTACCAACTGCGAAATCGCCTAGGCCATTTTTCTTCAAGCCAACAAAAGTTTGACGGTTAGAAGTTGTAGAGCTAGAGAAAGTAGTTGTTGCGTTTGGTGTAACAGCTGTTTCAATAGTGAAGAAAGCAGACAAACCACCGCCTAAGTCTTCAGTACCTTTGAAGCCAAGACGTGAAGTGCTCTCAGCGCTATCACCAAATTGGCTGTTAGTGCTCTTGATAACTTTGTTTGTTGTGCCACCAGTTTGAGCGCTTACGTTAGAACCAATATAGCCAGCATCGATGATGCCGTATACGGTTACGCTAGACTGAGCTTGAGCAGCAGATGCGAAAGCACCCATAGCTGCAACTGCTAGTAGTGATTTTTTCATTCTTTAAATCTCCAAAAATTAAAAGTAATGCCCAAATAAAACCGGGACCTGTGAATTTTGCTAGCTTTGCCCTGCTAGACTGGGGGCAAGGGCATTTAGGAGCTCTTTTTGCTTGTCAAAAGGTAGTTTTTTGGTTTTCTTCGTTGTATCTCGGCAACAAGAGCTTTGATTTCTGTCTTTTAAGGCCTCTAGATGACAAAATTGTCATATGGCGAGTCGCGAATTCTTAAAAATCCTTAGTTCTGCCCGGCACGGTGATGTATCGGCGCAACAAAAATTAGCACAAGCTTACCAAACTGGGGCATTTAAAACTCCTGTACAGCCTGCTAACGCACTAATTTGGCTAGAAAAATCGTATTTTTCTATTTTAAATCAAACACTTGCAGACCAACGCAATTTAGAGAACGAAATTTCAGGGGTTTTGAACCAAGTCGCCCATATACCGCTTGCGCAAACCTTTAACTCTCCAGCATTTAGATTTGGCTGGACTTCGTTTTGGCAATTAGCACTCGCTAATACTCAAACTGAGGCCAGTTTAGCGGCCAAATGGCAACTTGCCAGCCTCTTAATAAACCCAGACCACCAGGAAATTCAAACTCAACTGATTGAATTTCTTAAAACCCAAAATGGGTCGATAGTCGATGAAAAAATTTCTGGATTAGATTTAAAGGCGCTACAAAAAATTGCCAAGCAATTTTTACAAGAACTGACAGGTATTGATTCCCCATACACAACAGCAGCTAAAGAACTACTCATCAAGCTCCAGCCAAAAAATGAAGCACTCTCCTCTTTATGGAAATCTTGGCTTGAAGATAAAAATGAAGATGCATTGCTACAAGCTGCTGAGTTAGGTCTTACGGTTGCTAGATTGTCTTTAGGACTACGACTTGCCCAATTGGATGGTGGCGATGCTAAAACTAATGCCTCTCTTAAAAAAGCTGCCTATTGGTTGGGGCTTGCTGCCAAAGATGGTGATCGTGATGCTTGGTATGCCCTTGGGGAAATTTACCGTCGTCCACAGTTTTCCGGATACAGCGCTGCAGAGAGTGATCGCTGCTTTGACCGTGCTGCAGACCTGGGCCATGCCCAAGCGCAACTTCGTAAGGGCGCCAACCTGTGGCGTAAGCGAGAGAGGTCAGAAGAAAAAGTGCGCGGCTTACAAGCCTCCTACTGGGTATGGCAGGCACAGCAGCAAGGCATTCCAGAAGCCAAAGAACTACTCAGTAAAATTTTGGAAAGCTGCCCAAATCCCAGTAAAAATGAATGGCATGAATTAGCGCTTCATGCGGAGCAAGCAATCAATCATCATGCCGAGTACCAACTAGATGAAGAGTGGCTGATGTTGTGTCATCGCATCGTCATTGCCAATCAATTTAATTTTAGTAAAGCAGAGCTATTACTCTGTGAAGTAACTCAGTTACAACATGAACATTGCGTTGTGGTGGATGTTCGGTGGGAACTACCCAAGATCTTGCCGAGGCTCATTCAGATTGAAACGATTCAACAACGTCGTGCTCTATTGGCAGCAGGCAAAGCTTTTGCGGGATCTGAATTGGAACTTGAAGGTAATTTACGCCAAAGGCGTTATCGCTTTGATCGTGTTACGAATTGGTTATCAACAAGTTTTACGAAGAGCCCGAGCGCTCAAAAAAGTGTTGAACTCGCCTAAGCCTGTGGACTAGCCTCGTCTTCTGAGGCTTTTGGTACGTAAAAACGTGCAAGCAGTAGGCCGAGCTCATACAGCAAGGTCATCGGAACCGCCAAGAGCAATTGAGAGAGCACATCAGGCGGAGTAACGACTGCCGAGATCACAAAAGCCCCTACGATCACATAAGGGCGTATCTCTTTCAGCTTAGCTAAAGGGACCATTCCCATTCGGACTAAGACCACAACCACTACTGGCACTTCAAACGTAATACCGAATGCTAGGAAGGTTGTCATTGCAAAGCTGAGGTAGTTATCAATGTCAGTGGACATCTCAGCGCCCAGAGGGGCGTTATAACTTGCCATGAATTTAAATACTGTTGGAAATACCAAGAAATAGGCAAAGGCCATACCGATAATGAACAAGCTGTAGCTACTCACCACCAAGGGCAAGATCAATTTACGCTCGTGCATGTATAAGCCAGGCGCTATGAATGCCCATAACTGATACATCACGACTGGAAGTGCAATGATGAAAGCAACCAACATAGTTACCTTCATGGGCACAAAGAAAGAACCAGTGACATCAGTCACAATCATTTTGCCGCCAGCTGGTAAAGCTTGCAGTAAAGGCTGAGCAAACAAATGAAAAATATCTGGCGCCCAATAGACCAAGCCTAAAAATACAATAATGATCGCCAGCGCAGACTTGATGACACGATCACGCAGCTCATACAAATGAGACAGAAATGATTCTTGTAAACCAGAGTCTTCGGTGGAATTGCTGTCAGTCATGCAAAGATATCGTTCTGCTTTGATTAATTAGCGCTGTGATGAAAACGCTTCATCCTGGCAGCACCTGATTGGACACGGGTACGGAGTCCAGTTGAGCGCTTAAACCACATTGGTCTAGCAGCACGCCTCACGCCCCAACTATTACGGCCTTGGCGCTTAGATTTGCGTAGTACTTCTTTTTCATCAAGCGGCGGTTTCTGAAATGAGGTCTCAAATATGTCGGCTTGATCACTCAGATGGGTATTGGCTTCTTGAACTGTGGAGTGAATACTGCTCTCCACCTCTTTGAGTGCCGCAGTACTCTCTTCCCGGAATTTTTTGAGCTCATCAATCTCCATCTGGCGATTGACTTCAGACTTCACCTCAGCCATATAGCGCTGTGCCCGGCCGAACAGATTACCCGCCATGCGTGCTACTTTTGGCAAACGCTCTGGACCTACGACCACTAAAGCAACGACAGCGATCAGCGCAAGCTTTGAAACTCCAAGATCAATCATTTAAATCAGTCTTCTGAGAACTGCATGAGTGAGTTTCTATTGCGCTATCAATCATTATTTATTGATGTCTTTGGCCTGCACATCAACTGTTTTATCGGTTGTTGAAGCGCCTTGTGGAATTTGTTCTTTAGGCTCTTCGGATGTTTTCATGCCATCTTTGAAACCTTTGACTGCGCCACCTAGGTCTTGACCAATGTTACGCAATTTCTTGGTACCAAATACCAACATCACGATCACCAAAACAATTAACCAGTGCCAAATGCTAAATGAGCCCATTTTTCAATCTCCTCGGATTATTTTTTCCAGGGACGCGGACCGCCCATCACATGCAAATGCAAGTGATAAACCTCCTGCCCTCCATCCACACCGTTGTTCACCATCAATCTAAAGCCGCCATTCTTACCCGGACGGCAACCCTGTTCTTTGGCAAGACGGGGTGCTAATTCCATCATTCTACCCAGCAAAGGGGCATCAATGCTTTCTGCTGACTCCAGCATGGGAATATGTTTCTTAGGAATCATCAAAAAATGTACTGGTGCAGCTGGATTGATATCTTTGAAGGCGTAGATCTCTTCATCCTCGTAAACCTTCTGCGAGGGGATCAAACCTTGTGAAATCTTGCAAAAGAGGCAGTTAGGATCGTGTGACATGCTGCCCTACTCCTCTCCAGCTGCTTTTCTGGCGGCTTTCTCTTCTATGCCGGATGTTCCTAAGCGACGATCTAACTCAGCAATCACATCCTCAGGACGCAAATTAAATTGCGATAAGGCAATCAGACAATGAAACCAAAGGTCAGCCATCTCACCTACAAAGAGCTTTTGCTGTTCAACAGCCAAATTCGCACTGCGCACATCCTTGGCTGCCATGACAGTTTCTGTGGCCTCTTCGCCAATCTTTTTTAAGATTCCATCATCGCCCTTTGAAAAGAGCAAAGCAGTATAGGAAGTCTTCGGGTCAGCTTGTCCTGCTTTGAACGCATCACGACGTTGATCCACCACATCCGCTAAATGCGCAAACGCAGAATCGACATTTGAAGGTTTATTTAGAGAACTAGTCATGACTTAATTTTATGTCTTTTTAGGGGATTTACTTCTGAGACTCATCTACCCAGGCTGATTTGCTCGAATCCCATTGCAAAAAGAAACAGCTGTGCTCACCAGTATGGCAAGCAATCCCATCCTTTTGCTCGACCATCAGCAAAATCGTATCGCCATCACAATCTAAACGTATCTCTTTAATCTTTTGTGTGTGGCCAGACTCTTCACCTTTATGCCAGAGCTTTTGACGTGAGCGTGTCCAGTAGACAGCCTCACCCAATCGCAAAGTTGCTAGCAGGGCATCACGATTCATCCAGGCCATCATTAAGACATCCTTACTACCGACCTCTTGCGCAATAACTGGTACCAAGCCTTGCTCATTCCAGGCGACTGCATCGAGCCAAGCGCCAGCCTGCAAAGACTGTGTGGGAGTAAAGGTGCTCTGAGTAGTGCTCATACCTGAACTTTACAGGGAATCTCGAAATACAGCTAAATACGAACAGGAATCCCTTGGGCTGCCATATATTCTTTTGCTTGTCCTACGGTGTATTCACCATAGTGAAAAATACTTGCAGCCAGAACGGCATCTGCATGGCCTTTTGTGATGCCATCGACTAAATGCTGCAGATTACCAACACCACCCGAAGCAATCACCGGAATAGAAACGGCATCACTCACTGCGGCAGTTAAGGCCAAATCAAAGCCGTCCTTGCTGCCGTCACGATTCATGCTGGTTAGCAAAATTTCACCGGCACCGCGTTTGGTAACCTCGCTGGCCCACTCGACTACATCCATCCCAGTAGCAGTTCTGCCACCATGGGTGAATACCTCCCAATTACCATCAGCGGTCTGCTTAGCATCAATGGCAACCACAATGCACTGTGAGCCGTAATAGGCCGCCGCATCAGAAACTAAATCTGGATTGGCTACTGCAGAAGAATTCATGCTCACTTTATCTGCACCGGCATTCAGTAAGCGGCGCACATCCGCAACTGCACGCACACCACCACCTACCGTGAGGGGAATAAATACTTGGGAAGCGACATCTTCGATGATGTGCAGTATCAGATCACGACCATCAGAGGTTGCCGTGATATCCAGAAAAGTTAATTCGTCTGCACCTTGTGTGTCATAGCGTTTCGCGATTTCAACCGGATCTCCCGCATCGCGCAAACCAACAAAGTTCACACCCTTTACAACGCGCCCTGCAGTGACATCAAGACAAGGAATAATTCGTTTTGTTAACACTAGCTAATTTTCTTTGCGTACTTGAGTGTTAACTCATCAGCATATTTTTGAGCAATCGCCAGATCCAGATCACCAGCATAAATAGAGCGGCCAGCAATCACACCCATCACGCCCTCTTCTTCTGCCTTACAGAGCGCCTCGATGTCTTGATTATTGGAGAGGCCTCCACTGGCAATCACCGGAATCCGAATCGCTTGGGCCAATTTGATCGTTGCATCCATATTGACGCCCTTGAGCATGCCGTCACGACCAATATCTGTATAGATAATGGCCTCAACGCCCCAATCTTCAAACTTCTTAGCAAGATCAATTACTTCGTGACCAGTAATCTTGCTCCAACCATCGGTAGCCACCTTGCCATCACGAGCATCTAAACCGACCATGACATGTCCAGGGAATGCGGTACAGGCATCCTGCACAAAGCCTGGATTTTTCACTGCGGCAGTGCCAATAATGACGGTGCTAATACCATCATCCAATAAGCGCTCAATCGTTTCTAGATCACGAATACCGCCACCTAACTGAACCGGGATTTCATCACCAACGGCTTTGAGGATAGATTTAATTGCGGCTTCATTTCTTAACTTACCTGCAAATGCACCATTCAAATCGACTAAATGCAAGCGACGTGCACCTTTGCTAATCCAGTGAGCCGCCATAGCGCCAGGATCCTCAGAAAAAACTGTCGCCTTATCCATGTCACCTTGTTCAAGTCGAACGCAGTGGCCGTCTTTAAGATCAATTGCAGGAATCAGCAGCATAGCTAAGGGATAGAAAAGTATTAAGGTTGCCAAGAAACAAAATTTTGATAAAGCTTTAATCCATATTCTGCACTTTTTTCTGGATGAAATTGTGTTGCAAAAATATTATCTCGCGCTACCGCAGATGTAAACCAATCTCCATACTCAGTTGAGCCCGCAATATCCTCTTTGCGCTGCGGTACAACATAGTAACTATGCACGAAATAAAAGCTGGTTAGGTCAGGAATGCCACTCCAAAGAGAGTGCTTACTATCCTGACGAACCTGATTCCAGCCCATATGGGGGACTTTATAAGCAGAACCATCTGCCTGCTTTTTGCCTGCCAGCTCAAAACGGCGTACCTCACCGGGAATCAAGCCTAAACAGGGAGTCCACTCCGTTTTTTCAGATGTACGTACTTCGGCACTTTGATCAAAGAGCATTTGCTCGCCTACACACACTCCGAGAAGGGGTTTATTTTTGGAGGCCTCTAATAAAGCTTCCAATAAACCCGACTCTGCGAGATGTTTCATGCAATCCGGCATCGCGCCTTGGCCAGGCAAGACAACGCGATCTGCAGTACGAATTTCTTCTGGATGATGTGCAATCAATACATTGTCATCAGGAGCTACATGATTAAATGCCTGATATACGGAACGAAGATTGCCCATCCCGTAATCAATGATCGCAATGGTTTGCGCCAATTTAGCCTGTCTTTCGCTATTGTCTGCAGAGCAACTGTGGGGTGTCTAGACTAGAGACTGCCTTTAGTTGAGGGAACCACACCAGAAGCGCGTGGATCGATAGCCAAAGCCATGCGCAAAGCACGACCAAAGGCCTTGAAGACAGTTTCAATCTGATGATGCGCATTGATACCGCGCAGATTGTCGATGTGCAAAGTCACTCCAGCATGGTTCACAAAACCACGGAAGAATTCAATGCTGAGATCAACATCAAAGTCGCCCACGCGCGCACGGGTAAATGGCACATTAAATTCCAAACCTGGGCGACCTGAAAAATCGATCACCACGCGAGAGAGGGTTTCATCCAAAGGCACATAGGAGTGGCCATAACGGGTAATACCTGCTTTATCGCCTACTGCCTTGGCAAAAGCTTGACCCAAGGTGATTCCCACATCTTCCACAGTGTGATGATCATCAATATGAGTATCCCCATTAGCAACCACCTTAAGGTCGATCATGCCGTGACGGGCAATCTGATCCAGCATATGATCTAAAAAAGGAACGCCGGAGGCTAGTTCAGCCTTACCAGTTCCATCTAGATCGATGGAAATTTGAATTTTGGTTTCCGAAGTGTTTCGGGTAACGTCGGCTTGCCGCATGCTTCGTTGCGCCGCGAGGCGAAGTGTTGATTGAAGCCTCATAATATCATTCCTAGCAGAGATATAAATGCCGTTATTGCTTCACTTTCTTTCTGATTTTTGAGTCGAGTACCCTCATGAGCCGTTTTTGGAGCCCTGTTGTTCAAACTTTGACCCCTTATGTTCCTGGGGAGCAACCGCAAATGCAGCGGCTGGTGAAGCTCAATACCAATGAAAGCCCTTACGGCCCCTCGCCCAAAGCTATTGCTGCCATTAATAGCCAAAATACGGATGATTTACGCCTCTATCCTGATCCAGAGGGCTCTGCACTGAAACAAGCGATTGCTAATCTTCATGGCTTAGATCCAAAACAAATCTTTCTAGGCAATGGCTCGGACGAAGTTCTGGCGCACATCTTTGCTGGCTTGCTAAAGCACAGTCAACCTGTCTTGTTTCCAGATATCACCTATAGTTTTTATCCGGTTTACTGCAAACTATTTGGAATTGAACACAAAACCATTCCGCTCGGGAAAGATTTTGAAATCAAGCTCAGCGATTTCAACATGCCCAATGGCGGGATCATTTTTCCCAATCCCAATGCACCAACCGGGCGATCATTAGCGCGCTCTGCAATCGAAACTCTGCTCTCGCAAAATAAAGATTCCGTAGTAGTGATTGACGAAGCTTACGTAGACTACGGTACAGAATCGTGCATTCCATTATTGCGTGGTGCTGCGTGCCCGGAAAATCTACTGGTGGTTCACACGCTCTCTAAGTCACGTGCTCTTGCGGGTCTACGGGTTGGTTTTGCTGTCGGTCACCCCGATTTAATTGAGGGCCTAGAAAGAGTCAAGAATAGCTTTAACTCCTACCCTCTGGGGCGCCTAGCGCAAGCGGGTGCGATTGCTGCTATTGAAGATCAGACTCATCTTGAGCAGACTGCTGCCAAGGTTATCCAAACACGTGTCAAGCTAGTCAGCGATTTAGATGCGCTCGGATTTGAAACACTGCCCTCAACAGCGAACTTTATTTTGACTCGCCATCCACAGCATGCTGGCGCAGCACTCTATCAAGCATTGCGAGATTGGGGCATTATCGTGCGTCACTTTAAATTGCCCCGCATCGAAGATTTTTTACGAATCACGATTGGTACGGATGAACAAAGCGGCGAACTCGTCGCCGCTTTAAAAGAAATTCTATCTTTATCTAACTAAGTATTTTTAGTGTGCGACTACTCTTTCCATTTTTGCAAATAGTCCCGATAGGCTGACTTCCAATCCTCGATATTAGAGCTTCCATCACTTTCATGCGCCACTGCTAGCCCAATAGTGCCCATTTTGAGATTTAATTGTTCTGCCTGTCTACAGAAGTCCAAATCATAAAAGTGAAATTTAAAGCGCTCATCAAACCTAAGTCCAGTTTTCAATAAAGTTTCACTTTTTACGCCTAAAAATAACCCGTCCATCAACTTGCATTCTTGATTAACAGGACCATAGGAAGTCAAAGTTTTAGGGGGATATACATTGCCATGCCCTACAGCCCCACTAAAATTTTTGGCTTCATCCCATTGAAATTTGTCGTTCAAATATGCCCATGATGGTTGGCCAGAAACTCTGCGCTTGTTTCCTGCCAAACCAATAATGTCCCAATGATTTAAGCCATCTCGTATTCTTTGGGTCCAAAAGTAATCTCCGAGCCATATATCGTCATGCATAAAAACTAAAATTGCTGGAGAGTCCTTAACCTCATCAATTGCTCGGTTATATAAGATACCTAATGGTGTCGAATTATTTGCATATAACCTAACTTCTACCCTTGATACATTGATAAAGTTTTTGATACTTTTTCCAGTAGCTGTTTTACTTAAAAATTCATTTTCGCTAACTCTAGTTGCGCAAATAATTCTTACAGGTAAATCGAAGCTCTCCATACAAATCAAAGCCTTACCTTTTCAGACGCATCTCAGCAGCACGTGCATGGGCTTGCAAGCCTTCACCATGTGCGAGGGTGCTAGCTACAGATCCGAGGGTTTGAGCCCCAGCCTCACTCACTTCAATCATGCTGGAACGCTTGATAAAATCGTATACGCCCAAGGGCGATGAGAATCGGGCGGTGCGGGCTGTAGGCAATACATGGTTTGGCCCAGCGCAATAATCGCCAAGAGATTCACTGGTGTAGTTGCCCATAAAAATTGCGCCTGCATGACGAATCTTATCCGCCCAATTCCGAGGTTCAGCAGCACAAATCTCTAAGTGCTCTGCAGCGATTGCATTGGCGATCTCGCATGACTCGTCCATATCTTTCACCTGAATCAATAATGCACGATTGGCCAAAGAGGTTTCAATCACCTTGGCTCTTGGCATTTCAGGCAATAGCTTATTCATGCTGGCTTGCACTTGCTCAATAAAGGCAGCATCAGGGCATAGCAAAATGGATTGCGCTTGTTCATCATGCTCTGCTTGTGAAAACAAATCCATTGCAACCCAATCTGGATTGCTTGAACCATCACAGAGCACCAGAATTTCTGAAGGGCCTGCGATCATATCGATACCCACAGTGCCAAATACTCTGCGTTTAGCGGCAGCAACATAGGCATTGCCTGGGCCAACAATCTTATCAACGGCTGGAATAGCCTTGGTTCCATAGGCCAAAGCACCTACTGCTTGGGCGCCGCCAATCGTAAAGACCCGGTCAACGCCAGCCAGATATGCTGCGGCCAAGACCAACGGGTTACGGGCACCATCCGGGGTTGGCACCACCATAATGACTTGCTCAACACCAGCAACCTTTGCTGGAATAGCGTTCATCAAAACTGAGGATGGATAGGCAGCCTTACCACCAGGCACATAAATACCAACGCGATCTAAGGGGGTCACTTTTTGACCTAAACGCGTGCCATCAGCTTCTTGATATTCCCAAGAATGGCAACCCGCTTCTATTTTTTGCTTCTCGTGATACAAACGCACTCGTTGCGCAGCAATATCTAAAGCATTTCTTTGTTCTGCAGATAAAGAGTTATAGGCCAACTCTAAATCTTTACGAGGAATTTCTAATTCAGAAACACTTGCAACATTCAGACGATCGAACTGTTTCGTGAAATCCAAAACTGCCTCATCACCCTTCTCTTTCACTGCCAAGAGAATTTTGGCAACCGCAGCATCAATCGCCGTATCATCTGCCATTGGCAAAGAGAGGCTAGAGAGCAAGGTTTCTTTAAAACCTGCATCTTGGCTATTGAGACGCTTAACGTTAATTTGTGCGGACATTTAGAAGTGATGCGTTTCTTTTTGCGTTTACTTAAGCAACTCAAAAATCGGCTGAAGCTGAGCGCGCTTACGCTTATACGAAGCCTGATTTACCACCAACCGTGCACTGATATCGGCGATTGGCTCAACCTCAACTAGGCCATTAGCACGCAAAGTATTTCCGGTGGAAACCAAATCCACAATCGCATCAGCTAAACCGACAAGCGGGGCTAACTCCATCGAACCATAGAGTTGAATCGTATCAATGTGTACACCTTTATTCGCAAAGTGTTCGCGAGCACAATTCACATACTTGGTTGCAACCTTTAAGCGTGAACCTTGCTTCACTGCTGCAGCGTAGTCAAAACCCTCGCGCACCGCTACTGACATACGGCATTTAGCGATATTCAGATCGAAGGGCACATATAGGCCATCGCTACCTTTTTCCATCAAGACATCTAGGCCGGCCACGCCAAAATCAGCCCCACCAAATTGCACATAGGTTGGCACGTCTGAGGCTCGCACAATGATCAAACGAACATCAGGATTAGACGTCTCAATAATGAGTTTGCGTGACTTCTCAGGATCTTCCTTCGGCACAATTCCAACCTTGGATAAGATCTCAGCGGTCTCTTCGAAAATACGCCCCTTGGAGAGGGCTAAAGTCAATTTCATGAGCTAATTATCTATCAGGCTTACTTAATGCGCTCAATCTTAGCGCCCAAGAGCGTCAATTTTTGCTCCATACGGTCATAGCCACGATCTAAATGGTAGATCCGATCCACTTGCGTTTCGCCTTGTGCCGCCAAACCAGCAATCACCAAACTTGCAGAGGCGCGTAAATCCGTAGCCATCACGATGGCGCCAGAGAGCTTCTCAACACCCTGCGCAATCGCTGTATTACCTTCAATTGCGATATCTGCACCCAGGCGATTGAGTTCTTGAACGTGCATAAACCGATTCTCAAAAATCGTTTCTGTAATCGTGGAGTTGCCACTCGCTACTGCATTAACAGCCATCAGTTGTGCCTGCATGTCAGTAGGGAAAGCAGGATACTCTGAAGTGCGAAAGCTCACTGCCTTTGGACGCCCTTGCATAGAGGCCTTAATCCAATCCAGGCCAACTTCCATTTGCAATCCGGCTTCCTTGAGCTTGACCATCACAGCATCCAAAGTATCGGGACGACAATGCTTTACGACTACTTCGCCACCGGCAGCGGCAACTGCGCACAGAAAGGTGCCTGCCTCAATACGATCCGGAATCACTGAGTGTTCAGCACCATGTAATTTTTCAACTCCTTCAATCACCAAGCGATCGCTACCAATGCCAGTAATTTTGGCACCCATCTTCACCAGTAATTCAGCGAGATCGCCAACCTCGGGTTCGCGGGCAGCATTTTCGAGAATAGTAGTTCCCGACGCTAAAGTGGCAGCCATCAATAGATTTTCTGTGCCGGTCACCGTAATCATGTCAGTCAAGATTGATGCGCCCTTTAAGCGATCTGCTGGCGACTTGGTTTCAGCTTGGATATAACCACTCTTAATCTTGATGTTGGCCCCCATCGCTTTGAGGCCCTTTATATGCTGGTCTACAGGGCGGGCACCGATAGCGCAGCCGCCAGGCAAAGATACCTTCGCGTTATGCATACGAGTCAGCAACGGGCCAAGTACCAGAATGGAAGCACGCATGGTTTTTACCATTTCATATGTAGCTTCTGAACTCTTAATCACTGCAGCATTGAGCACTACGTGACTGCGATCACCTGTATCCGGAAAGCTGACGGTCACACCGATTTCTTGCAAGAGCTTGAGCATAGTACGCACATCCTGCAAATCAGGAACGTTACGCAATACCACCGGCTCATCAGTCAGCAAACACGCACACAAAATTGGTAGTGCTGCATTTTTAGCGCCTGCAATGACTACCTCACCTTTTAAAGGTGTGCCACCAAGCATTCGTAATTTATCCATCAAGCAATTCCAATAAAAACGGGGTATTAAAAAATTTATGTAGCAGAATTCTGAGCAAACTCTTCGGGTGTAAATGCTTTAATGGATAAGGCATGCACTTCTGCTTTCATGCGATCGCCCATCGCACCATAGACCAATTGATGACGCTGTATCAAACGCTTGCCTTCAAACTCGGGGCTCACAATAGTTGCGAAAAAGTGCTGACCATCGCCCTCTACCTGAATATGAGTACATTGAATTCCCTGCTGGATATAGCGCTCGATTTGCTCTGGGGTTGGTAACATCATTTCTCCTATCAAACCTAGTGTCTGAGCTTGTAGCCTTTTTGCAACAAGCGTAAAGCAATTGCTGAAACCACAATAAAAAAACAGGCGATGATTGCCAAACTGTTCCATGGGGAAATATCTGAAACCCCAAAGAAGCCGTAACGGAAACCGTCAATCATGTAAAAGAATGGATTGAAGTGCGAGACTACTTGCCAAGCTGGAGGCAAAGAATGAATTGAATAAAACACGCCAGACAACATTGTGGCAGGCATGATTATGAAGTTCTGAAAAGCAGCAAGTTGGTCGTATTTATCTGCCCAAATACCAGCAATTAAGCCGAGGCTACCCAAAATAGCGGCGCCTAAAAAAGCAAAACTCAAAATCCATAGCGGATATTCAATTGTGGGTAAGCCATACCAAGCCGTAACTAAAAAGACTCCAAAGCCCACCACGACACCACGAAATACCGCTGCTAATACATAAGCTGCATAGAACTCAAAGTGACTGAGAGGGGCGAGCAATATAAATACCAAGTTACCAGTCACTTTTGACTGAATTACCGATGAGGAAGTGTTTGCAAAAGCATTTTGTAAGACACTCATCATCACCAGGCCCGGTATTAAAAATGCGGTGTAGCTTAAGCGGCCATAAACTTCTTTGCCTTCAAGCACGTGACCAAAGATCATCAGATACAAAATGGCTGTTAACACTGGTGCAGCAACGGTTTGAAAGCCCACCTTGTAAAAGCGTTTAATTTCTTTACTGAGCAAAGTAGGAAAGCCACTTCCATAATCTAAGGGAGGGGTATTTAGATCGTGCTTCATAAGGCGCCACCAGACATGATGTTGATGAAAACTTCTTCCAAGTCTGTCTTGCCTTCGCCGTCTTTTTTAGCTGAGCCGTAGCGCGTCAATAAGTTGGCTGTTGTATCTAGGGCAACAATCTTGCCTTGCTTGAGCATAGCAATGCGCTGGCATAAGGCCTCTGCTTCCTCTAGGTAATGGGTTGTCAAGACGATTGTGTGACCATCTTGATTGAGTCGGCTAACGAATTGCCACAAGGACTGACGTAGCTCAACGTCTACACCTGCAGTCGGTTCATCCAAAATAATCACTGGCGGCCGATGTACTAATGCCTGAGCCACTAAGACGCGGCGCTTCATACCACCAGACAAGGAGCGCATATTACTATCCGCTTTTGAGGTGAGATCAAGGTTAGACATAATCTCATCAATCCACACATCATTATTACGAATACCAAAGTAGCCTGATTGAAAACGTAAGGTTTCACGTACGGTAAAGAATGGATCAAATACCAATTCTTGCGGGACAACACCCAACATACGACGCGCTTCACGAAATGCTTTTTGCACATCAGCGCCCATGATGGCGGCATGCCCCTTACTTGGAGTCACTAAACCAGCCAAAATAGAGATCAAGGTAGTCTTACCAGCACCATTTGGGCCAAGTAAGCCAAAAAATTCACCCGGCTCGATATTTAAAGAAACATCATCTAGGGCTTGAAGAGCTCCGTAATATTTGGATATATTTTTGATCGAGATTGCAGGGTGCATGCTATTACAAACCTAGCAATGCAGAAACACCATAGAGACCTGCTAGCACTCTTAACTTCTCGGGAGCATGTTCTACCGAAAGGGAATTCCCATCGGCTTGGAGCTTTTTTTGCCAAGCTAATAATACGGTCAACACCGTAGAGTCGAAATCTTTTAAAGCCGAGCAATCAACCATTCTCAGGCTTGCTAAATTTAACAAGCCCTCTTTCTCAAGCTCAAGCGCATTCTCTTGCGTGACTGTTTTGGGCAAAAAGAAAGGCATCGCTGACTATTGAATTGGTCGATTAAGAGTTTGCAGGCTTAGCGCTGGCTAACTGCTTATTGCGGTCTTGCAAGAATTTCACAAGGCCATCAATGCCGTTTTGACTGATTTGATTGGTGAACTGATTGCGGTAAGCCTCAACTAACCAAACACCCATGATGTTCATATCGTAGACTTTCCAGCCTTTGTCAGTTTTCTCAAGACGGTAATCTAATGGAACTGGATCTCCGCGGCCAAGCACGACCGTTTTCACAACCACTTCTTTATCATCAGGTGCAGCGCGCAGTGGTTTAAATTGCACAGTCTGATCACGCAGCTGACTTAAAGCCCCAGAGTATGTGCGTATTAGAAGGTTTTTAAATTCCATCACCAATTGATTTTGTTGCTCAGGAGTCGCTTTCTTCCAGTTTGGCCCCATCGCCATTTCAGTAGTACGACGCATATCGGTATAAGGAACAATTTTCTTGTCGACTAGCTCAACAATTTTAGGGATATTGCCTTTTTGAATATCTGGATCAGCCTTGACCGAAGCCATGACATCGGTAACGACCATTTTGATCAAAGCGTCTGGAGTAGTTGCCTGGTCAGGAGTTTGAGCAAAAACTGTAGAGGAGATAAGCAGCAATCCACTCACTAAACACCGAATAATGCTTTGGTAACTTTTCATATCTGCTATCTCGCAATCTTTATCAAGGGCTGGATTCTATTTTAGCCCCTTCTCGTTATATCAATTATTCGTAAGGATTCTCGTATACAGGCATCAGAGGTTCCTCATCATCACGCCCCTCTTTGATTTGATATTCACGTCGCTGAATATAGGCATCTCGCATAAAGCTGTACTTATCAATTGCAGCGCCGTCTAATAAATCGCCAGCTTCGTAATAAGTATTGCGAGCATTGACCACACGCAAGCCTGTAAGGCTATTACGTAGGCCTACTGGATTGATATACCTAAAGAAATAGTCTGACTCTAAATCAGCAACGGTACCAAAGGTGTCACGTACGTTACTCGGACCAAAGAAAGGCAATACAACGTATGGGCCCGCTGGTACACCCCAGACGCCCAAAGTTTGACCCCAATCCTCTTTATGCTTTTCAAGACCGCCAGGAGTTGCCATGTCAATCAAGCCCCCTAAACCAAACGTGGTATTCACGACTACCCGCATCAAGTCACTGAAAGCGTAATCCGGTTTGCCTTGTAAGAGATTAAATAGTGCCGTGTAGAGATCGTTGTAATTACTAAAGAAGTTATAAATACCTTCACGCACAAACTCAGGCAAAACAAATCGATATCCGGCCACTACCGGCTTGAGAAGATAAGCATCTAGACCTTCATTAAATTCAAAAACAGAGCGATTAAAGGACTCCCAAGGATCATGTGGTGAAGGCTCTACGCCAGCAGGAATCGATGCACAACCTACTAAGGCGGCTGTAAAACCCAGGAGCACTATGTGCTTAAGCTTGCGCTGAAGACCAAGCGCCCACAAACTCATTTTGCTGCACCTTTGTCTTGGCCGCTATCTGCCGCCTTGTTGTAGAGAAACTGACTAATCAAGTTTTCCAAAACAATCGCAGATTGAGTCTGAGCAATCTTTTCCCCGTTAACCAACATATCATCGGATCCGCCCGCTTCTAGGCCAATGTATTGCTCGCCTAACAAACCCGAAGTCAAAATCTTGGCTGATGAATCTTTAGGAAATTTGTATGCATCTTCAATCGTCATTAACACTGTCGCTTGATAGGTCTTGTCATCAAAAGAGATGCTAGCAATTCGGCCAACCACAACACCAGCGCTCTTGACTGGTGCCCGCGGCTTCAAGCCGCCAATATTGTCAAAGCGAGCAGAGATTTTGTATGTTGGGGCAAATGACACCGCATTCATATTGCCCACCTTCAATGCCAGGAATAGTGCTGCCAGTAAGCCAATGGCAACAAAAATTCCCACCCAAATATCAATTGCACTTTTTCTCATAAGGGCCCCAGTTTATTCTTTCTAATTTGAAAACATCATGGCGGTTAGCAAGAAATCCAATGCTAAAACCGATAAAGAAGAAATCACCACAGTACGGGTGGTCGCTTGTGAGACACCTTCAGGCGTCGGTTTAGCTTCATAGCCCTGATAAAGGGCGATAAATGTCACTGCCACGCCAAAGACCATGCTTTTAATTAAGCCGTTGCCAATGTCAGAAAAGAGATCTACCCCGCCCTGCATTTGCGACCAGAATGCCCCTGAGTCGACCCCAATCAAGGGGACCCCGACAAAATAGCCACCCATGACACCTACCGCAGTAAAAATGGTTGCCAAAATCGGCATAGAAATAATGCCTGCCCATAGTCTTGGCGCGATTACACGGCCCAATGGATCTACAGCCATCATTTCCATGGCGCTTAACTGTTCGCCAGCCTTCATCAAACCAATTTCAGCAGTCAGGGACGTGCCCGCACGGCCAGCAAACAATAAGGCAGTGATTACCGGACCTAATTCACGAGTCAAAGAAAGTGCTACTAACAAACCCAATGCCTGCTCAGAGCCATAACGATTTAAGGTGTAGTAACCCTGTAAGCCCAATACAAAACCAACAAACAAGCCGGATACCGCAATGATCACAAAGGAGTGATTTCCGACAAACAAAATTTGATCAACCACTAAACGCGGCCTTTTTAACAAAAATCCGGAGCGCCAAATGACTGCTGCAAACATCCGGGCAGCTAGACCCAAGCTAGCTAAATTGCGACGAATGAAAAACCCAAGATCACCAAAAAAATTGAGAAGCGCACTCATCAGGCTCTCACTCCAAAATCTTCTTCCAGACTTTGGCCCGGATAGTGGAACGGCACAGGTCCATCTGGAGCAGCATCTAAAAACTGTCTAACGAATGGATCGGTTGAGCGGCTTAATTCCTCTGGCGTACCTTGAGCACCAATGCTGCCGTTGGCAATGAAGTACACATAGTCCGCAATCTCAAAGGTTTCTTCAACATCATGGGTTACCAATAAGCTGGTAGCCCCAAGTGCATTATTTAAATCGCGTATCAATCGCGCTGTAATGCCAAGGGAGATTGGATCTAAGCCAGCAAAAGGCTCGTCGTACATGATGAGAGGGGGATCTAAAGCAATTGCTCTGGCCAGAGCAACCCGTCGTGCCATGCCTCCAGAAATTTGTGAAGGCATTAAATCTCGCGCACCGCGCAAACCGACCGCATTTAACTTCATCAATACCAGTGAGCGCAAAAGCGCTTCACTTAAATTAGTATGCTCGCGCAATGGGAATGCGACGTTCTCAAATACGCTCAGATCAGTAAACAGTGCGCCGAATTGAAATAACATTCCCATACGACGACGTGCTGCCATCAACTGGTCGGTAGTCATCTTGCCAATATCTTGGCCTTCAAATAAAACTTGACCAGATTGAGCGGTATTTTGACCGCCGATTAAACGCAGGATAGTGGTCTTACCGCAGCCGGAACCACCCATGACCGCAACCACTTGGCCACGACGAAACTCCATATTGAGTCCCGACAAAATCTGTCGCTCACCAGGAGCGTAGGAAAAGTTGACGTCTTTGATTGAGACGACTACTTCCCCAACAGTTTGCGGACTTGCATCCAAAGAGTGAGGGTGGCCAATGTTCATATTCCCGATATTATCGGGGTAAAACAGATGACCCCATCAAATACTCATCTACTGCCTGGGCGCATTGACGCCCTTCGCGAATCGCCCAAACCACCAAAGACTGTCCACGACGCATATCTCCAGCCGCAAATACCTTTGGAACGTTAGTTTGATAAGCATTTTGACCATCTACAGTCGCCTTGGCATTGCCACGGGCATCTTTCTCAACCCCAAAAGCATTGAGAACCTGCTGTACTGGA
>Ga0136644_10000568_pt1 | contig 29483 bp, 30 predicted proteins | sample C_130820_EF_Meta_FD_94780 | JGI IMG/M metagenome (GOLD analysis project Ga0136644, IMG submission 94780) | Freshwater microbial communities from Lake Croche, Canada to study carbon cycling - C_130820_EF_MetaG (v2) (version 2) | ecosystem: Environmental > Aquatic > Freshwater > Lake | place...
ACAAAGAAAAGAATTTTCAAAAATCTCAGTAAAAAGAAAAATCCTAAGAATATTGAGAAAGGATATAGAAAAGTATTAAATGTCTTTAAGAAATATTTTGAATTACTTATAAGTAATGAAACACAAGGAGATGAAAAATTTGGAAAGTTTGTAGCTGAAATAGAAAATAAATTAAATGAGAATATACTAACTGAAATACAAAATGAATATCATGATGTATATAATGTATTAGATAATAAGACTATAGATAGCGATGATACTATTCAGCTGTATGTGAATCTCATAACTAATTTAGATGAAAAAGAACATAAAAACAATATAAATGGAGAACTACGTACAAATATTACAATCGTTCAAACTATGATTGCTGAAGATTTAATTGAAAGATTTACAAAAAAACCAGAAACAAATAATATGGCTGTAGAAAATGCGAATAATGGATTAAATGGACTAACATCAATGATGAAAAAATTAAATGTAAAAGAAGATCCTAGTATGGATGATTTAATGAGTGCTATGAAAGGGCTTGGTTTTTAATAATTAATTATAGTAGATGGATATAACAAGAGAATTTATTGCCCCGATAGCTGTAGGTTTATTTATTGGTTTACTAACAGCATATTTATTTACAAAGTATGGTAAAGTAAACGATTATGTAGCAACTATTTTTGGTATTAATAATAATGTATTATTGAATTCTATTATTATTATTATTATTGTTGGCTCTATTATTACATTGTCAGGAATGTCTGTGGTAATTCATGATTATGAATATCCTATGAAGAATCCTTTGAAGTTTTTTCTAGAAATTCTTGTAATGGTTATTCTTCCAACGTTGGCAATATTAGTTTTATATTATCTTCGTGGAAATAAAATTAGTAAAAACGATATGATTGGATTAGGGTTAATTGCTGTGAAGTTTATGATCCTTCATCTTCTCTTACAATTAAGTGGATATTATAGAGATATATTTCAATAAAATTGAAAAATATAATCACATATAAATATTATAGAAAAAAATGGTATATCTTTTATATAATGTTACAAATGATTTTATCAATGGTGTCTACGAAGACGAACATCAAGCGCACGAAGCATCTAGAATGCTAGAAGGATTTGAAGTGAAAGAGGTTCCATTTTATAAAAAGGAAAACTCTAAATTTATATATTCTGAAGAAAATAGTAATATTGATGAAGAATATTATTTGAATCGAATTAAAAAGCTAGAAGATGAACTTGAGAGAAATAGTGATAAAACGTTACCTCATTATATTCTGTATAATATTCTTGTTGCATTTATATTCATTAATATTGTAGTAGTTCTTTCAACTATGTAATACCATATATACCAGCAATACTACGAAAACTTTTAACCCATTTCATCCAAGATAATATTGTAACTTCATTATATTGAAATATAATTTGTAATAATTTTTCGTAATGTTTAATTTCAAAGGTATAGTTAATATTATGATATATAGATTCTAACATATGAAATTCAAATAATGGCTTATCATTACGCAGATTTACTTCATTATGTAGATTAAAAAAGAAGTTCTGAACCCATAATTTTTGTTGTTCTGGACTCAGTGTTTTTATTATATTTGGATTATGTAGTTTTAGATAATCTTTATAGTGTTTCTTACATTCTTTACAAGGTAAAATGAGCTCTGTTTGATTTATAAAATTAGTCCAAAAAATTGTTTGTTCCTTCGCATAAGTGGGTGACATTAATTTACCATATTTTAAACTTAATCCATGTAAAATTTTCCAAATAATAGGACCCCATTCACAATTTGTTGGAAAATCTGGCATTGGAATCATACATGAGCATGGCATACTAAAAAAACGATATTAATTTGCGTATTGTTTATTCCGCAACCAAATTTGAGAAACCCATTTTGTATCGGAAGCATCTTCAGCTGTATGTAAATACCGCTCATCAATTGTATTATCCATTTTTGCTGGAAAGAATATCAAAGCAGTACCTTTTTTAGGTTTAACACGTATTTTTAATGTGTTAAAATAAGTACCTCCGCCGGTAGGAACATCATTTAAATAAATTAGAACAGTTCCAATTCTCTGCCCATCATGCCCTATTTTATCAAGGGCGTCTTGATGAGAATGATAAAATTGACCGGTATGATATCGCGCAACTTGGGTAGGCTCTTGAAAGTTCTGTGGAACACCAGTTAAACGATGAACTCGCGATATTAACCATTTCAAACTATATCCATGATAACATGACAAACTAGTACGTGAAGGATGTGGTACTCCTTCACCTGTCACTTTATCAACAACATGGGATACTTCTAGTTTTGGTTCCGATATTTTCATAATATGGTCGCACTCAGAGCCTGAAAGGAAGTTTTCTATCACATAGACTGGGGGGTCAGCATGAACTTGTCTTAGATTAGGGAACTTATTTAATTCTAGATATCCTTGTGGGCTTGTTTTCATTGATTAATATACTTATTTTTTAAAAAAATTATATCCCCATCCATTCTTTTGGAAATAAATCGGGAGTTCCCGTTTTTATCCAGCATATTGGATAAATAACACTATTTGGTTTTAATCCACAGCCTAAATAAGCACCCATCCAACTGAATGTGCTGTTGGCAATAATAGCAGCATCAGTAATTAAACTCATTAAAGCCATCACTAATATAGGGTTTGTTTCTTCAACTATTATACAATTATCACTAAAATGGTTTTTACACCAATCTATATCATCGGATACAATGTACCATCTTTTTATATCGAACATACCTATTGCCTTCTTGTAATATTCTATACTATCTAATTCCCAACCTAATTTAACAAAATCCCCACGTCTCACATGAATAAATCCCGACTGAGTTGTAATATATTTACTAGACATATATTTACGTTGTTCGCTTAAATTTTCCAATATATGATTACGAAATTCTGGTAATATAGGACTCAAGATAGAATAGTTTTGAAAATAACCAAATAGCAGAACTATAGGGAATTTATAATCACTTGGATTCCAAGATGTAAACCCATTCTCTTGATATAGCGTAAGATGATAAGGCAATGTAGTATCATACTTTTCACCTTCTGTAAATAGTAAATCTCTATAATCAAGGCTATCATGTGGATTCTCTACAGCCTTTTCTAAATATAGTTTTCCATTTGTAATTTTATTCTGTAGTAAGCCCGCGGCGTATTGAAACATTTGATTTCCTAACCCGCCCATCAAATGAACGAATATAAAAGAATTCATCTTCAATAATATATTATCTTTTATTTATATAGATGTTAGAAAACGGTATTAGTCTAGAAATAATAGGGTATATCACTCTCGTACAGTTATGGTGGATTGCAATATGGGGTATTGCCTATATTGTAATAGATTATTTTGCAAATAACTCTAAAATAAAAGAATTAGTTATCTATACCTTGCTATTAAGCTTTGTATTTATGATTATTGTAATACATCCAAATGTGTTAAATCATGCCTAGATAACAAAATTAACATAGTTGTAATTATAGTTATTTCCGTGAAGTGTAGGAATACGTGTTGTTAGTGAAGCCATTATATTCGCATTATTTTGTAACAATACATTGCCAATATATTGTATTCTAAGATTGTTAGGTTTCCATAATTCACAAACATTAAATATATAATCAAAATCTTCTTTTGATTTATAATATAGTATAAATGTTAAAATGCTAGATTTAGTGGCATGATACATTTCTAAATTTTTATCAATTATTCTTAAGAGTGTCTGCGTCTCTGTAATAATATTCATCGATAAATCAATAGTGTTCATGGATAAATCTGTAAGAATTACATTTGACAAATATCCGACATTATTATAAATTATCATTTTCTATTAATATTTAATATATATGTTTTTAAGCCCATCGGTATTCCCAATAATATTATATAGCGTATTGTATTTTTTATATCTAAACTCGTCATTAATTCTGTAGCCAACCACAATCCTATAATCCAATAATATTTAATAGGTAGTAATAAAACAATAATCATTAATAAGACGATTAATAAATTGATATTAAAATATCCTAAGCGAATAAAATGTTCACCTATTGCCCAATCTAAACTTGTGGGTTGTTTTAGATTATTCACTTTAATGTTGTGTAACAAAGAATTCAATAACACTGGATATGTATCAGATAAACTACTATTATTTTGTGATGTTTCAACCATATTATTATTTACAGCATACGCTGTATAATTATATGTTTTAATCCAAGATAAAATCTGTGTATCAATGTGAAAATTTATAGGTTTATTGCTAAATTTTTTAGCGCCTTCTAAAGAAATCATATACGCATGTGTGCCAACTACCCCTTTGCTTGTGTGAACAAACTCATTGATTTCTTCAGTTTCAATGCCAGAAACCTTTTTAAATGTAGTATTTAACATTGAATTATCATTACACCCTAATAAACAACCGAAATAAACAATATCATAGTCTCTAGGTAAATGGTTCCAAACATCTTGTAATTCACGGTCAAAATTTTCATTAATAACAGCATCATCTTCAAATATTAAAATATTATTATAGCCATTTTCAATCATTAATTCCCATATGCCTCTATGTGACAATGCACACCCTTTCATTCCATCCGTACAAAACGTATTACAATAATCGGACAATTTATCGCTACGTTGAATTTTTTTTCCGTTAATTGCGTTAAATCTTTCATATTTTATAGATTGTTTATTCATACAAGAATCAAATTGTGTTAATCTTTCTTTTTTATTTTCTAAATTGATAACATAGACTTTATCGCATACCCTATTTACAAAGGCCATCTAATAGTTATATTTAATAAAATAAGGGATACTAATCATAATTCCATACATAAGAGTATTTACAATATCTTTTGAAGTTATAAATTCTAGAGTTAGCCAAATAAATAGAATGTAATAATATTGAATGGGTACTAAAAAACAAAGTACAAATACATATAATATTAAAGATGTTTGTTTCATATTTTTATATTGGTAACCATTTTCATTTAATAACCAATTGATTGGTATAGGATGGTTTTGATTTGTTATTTTTATATTTGATAATGCCATATTTAAGATAGGGGGGAATTTAGAATTTAAATTTGAATCTGTAACATCTTGCTCTACAAGTACTGGTTGAAATGCGTAGGCTTTATGATTATATTTTTTATTAAGTTTTGTAATATCAATATCAATATGAAATGTTATTTTTTCTTTTATATAATTTTGAATACATTTTTTTGAAATAATGTAACCATATAATCCACCACATCCATTTACTTTTAGTATATTTTCGTTTATTCTTGTATTGTGTATTCCTTGGACGGTCTCATTTAGTCTATTGTATATTGAGGTATCACCACATTCAAACATGGCACCCAAATATATTATATCAAAATCTGTCGGGATATCATTATAATTTAGTTGTAAAGTAGTATTAAAATTCTTATTAAATATTACATCATCTTCGAACACAGCGATATATTCATAATTATTCTTTAGTGCTGTTTCCCAAATGGTTCTGTGAGATAGTGCGCAACCTTTTATTCCGTCAGCGCAGTAATCATTACATGTTTTATTAATTCTAGGATCATTTTTCACTTCTTTTCCTAGTACACCATCAAATCGTTCATATACAATATGCTGGTCGTCCAGTTCTTTTTTAACAGCATTCATTTTCTTAGTATCTTTTTTAAGGTTTATAACATAGACTTTATCAACAATTCTATTTAAAAAAGACATAACTACTATGTCCGGATAAAATAAATACTTTTATATTTTATAATTAGATGAGAAGTAAAAAGAAATCTAAGATGAATAAAAAATTAACACGGAGACAGAAAGGTGGTAATAATAAAATAAAAGCTTATGTAATTAATTTGGATAATAGGCCAGAAAAATGGGAAAGGATACAAAATGATTTTAAACATACAAGTATTGATTTAGAAAGATTTTCAGCAATAAAACATGAAAACGGCCACATTGGATGTGGAAATTCTTTCAAAGCATTAGTACAAAAAGCGAAAGATGAAAATATGGATTCTATTTTAATTTTAGAAGATGATTGTAAGCCATTAAAGAATTTTGAAAAACGTTGGTTGGCTACTAAGGAATGGTTAGATAATAATCAAGATAAATGGAATGTATTTAATGGAACTGCGAAAGACCCACTTGATTCAGTATTAATTCATAGATTTGATAATAAAAATACATTAAATACAATGAGTAAAGGGAAATACGCTACCATGATATTGATTAAAAAGGATGCATATGATACTGCTCTACAATGGGATTGGGATAAACACTGGTTATTTGATTTTAATTTCATAAACAATATACAATATTTCAAAAATATATTTATAGACCCTCCACTTGCATTACAATATAGTGGATTTAGTAATACTGAAAAGATAGACAAAGATTATACACATGAAAATTCTGGGAAAATAAAAGAAGTTGATGAGCTAGAAGGTGGTAATAAATCAGTCGCATATGTAATAAATCTTAAAAAAAGAGAAGACCGTTGGAAAAAGATAACTGAATATTTTAGTGGATCTAGTATTGAATTAAAACAATTTGAAGCAATTGAGCATCCTACACCACATGTGGGTATTGGATTATCAATTCAAAATATTATAAAGAAAGCAATAGAGGATACATTAGATACTGTATTAATATTTGAAGATGATAATAAGCCGAATGAAAACTTTGATAAACGTTGGCAAATAACAAAAAAATGGCTAGATTCTAATTTAGATAAATGGGAGATATTTTTAGGGTCCCCTAAAATAGACGGAGAACTTGAGGGCAATTTACGATATACTTTAGATGAAAATGTAAATTTACTTGAATTTAAAGAGCTGACAAGTTTAAATTGGTTATATATTAATAAAAAAGCGTATGATAAAATATTATTATGGAATCCAAAAGCTGTAGATTTACATTCTTATTGGGGAGCAATTGACCGTTATATTGGAAGGACTAAATTTTTTAGTAATTTATCAATAGTACCATTTTTATCTACACAAGATAAAGGATATAGTAATATACAGCAGTCATATAATAATAAAAATGCTGAAACTTCTGTTTTTACAGAAAAATTTAATAAATTTCTTGAATCAGAGTTAAAGAAAGAAATTGCCTATATTAATTTAGCAGAAAGAACTGAAACTGAATATATTTACCCTGTAGTAAAAAATATTTTCCCTAATAAAAGAATTGTATTTGAGAATGGAAAAGATTCATATGATTTATTAATTAAATCAAATTTTGATGGAAATGAAACGAAACCATTTGTACTTATTGTTGGCGAACCATTTGATAGAACAAATATGGAAAATTTTAATAATCCAAACTGTATAGCAAGATTAATATCAACACAAGATAATAGATTAATAAGTAAACCAGATTCATATTATTTACCATTTTTTATAAATGTAGGTCCAAAAATATACGACATTTCACCATTTGTAAGAGAATATCATACAAACGAATTTATTCTAGAAAAGATTGAAAGAAAAAATATTCTTGCATATATTTCTAAACATAATCATACACATAGAGATGATTTGTTTAATGAAATACATAAACTCGATAATTCTGCGCATGCTTTAGGGAATTCAAGTAAAACACATACTGTTACACTTCCAGAAAATTGGTGGGATTTACCAGATATATATAAAGATTATAAATTTGCGCTTGCAATGGAAAATACTGATGAAGAAGGATATATATCAGAAAAAATAATGAATGTATATCGTGGTGGCGCTATACCTATTTTTTGGGGGACTTCAAAAGTGAAAGAAATATTTAATCCATCTAGTTTTATCTATGTAAATGATTATAGTTCATATGAAGAATGCGCAAAAGAAATTGTTGCTATTTCAAATGATAAAGATAGACTTGAAAAAATGCAAAATGCTCCAATATTTCTAGAAAATATGAAAGTGCCATATGATAAATACTATGATACTCCATCTCCTCAATGGGTGATTGATATAGCAAATAATATTAAAAATAAATTACAAAAAGGTGGCGCTAATCCTAGCGTACATCCAATTGCGGTTTCAACCATTGAAAATGAACAATTAAAACGTTTAACAGATTCTGCAAAGAAATATAATATAAATATTGAAATTTTAGGAAAAGAAATGAATACTATGAATTTAGGTCATAATAATGTTGGAACAGATAATGGTAAAACACGTAAATTCGGTATGAAACTTGCATTACCAAAAGAGTATTTACAAACTATACCAGATGATGATATTATAATATTCACAGATGCGTGGGATGTAATATATTTAGATACTACAGATAGTATTGTTGAAAAATATAAGAAATTTAATAAGGATATTGTGTTTGGTTCAGAAAAAACTTGTTGGCCGGATTCTGAACGTGAGAAAGATTTTATTGATACAAAAGATACAGTGTTTCCGTATTTAAATAGTGGAGGTTATATTGGAAAAGCAAAAACAATAAGAGATTTATTAAATATATATAATGATGAAGAACGCACAGATGACCAACGTTTTTGGATAGATAAGTATTTAAATAATAAGGATAAAATTGGATTGGATACAAATGCTGAAATATTTTTAAATACATGTGCTACTGATAAAAAATATTATACATTTAATAATAAATTTGTATATACTGAGACAAATACATCACCTTCAATAATTCACGCTAATTCTTCAGATAAATCATACTTAGATTTATTTAATCTGCAAAATGGTGGAGCAAAGAAGAAAAATCGTAAGACAAGAAAAAACAAAATGAAAGGGGGCTCAATTCAAAAGATTTTGATAAATTATACGAATCAAGGGATGGAAGAAAGTAGAAAAAAAATAAAGGAAACTGCGATGACAGTTGGTAATTTTACAAATGTAATAGAATATTATCCAAATGATATTGATGACGATTTTAAAGTGAAAAATAAACAAATATTAGATTCTGGAAGAGGTGGGGGATATTGGTTATGGAAACCATATTTTATATTGAAAACATTAAAAAAAATGTCTACTAATGATATATTAGTATATTTAGATTGTGATATGTATTTTATATCATCAATTGACACATATATAAATAATATGACTGGCTCTATGATGGTATTTCAAATTGAAGATATACATTTAGAGAAAAAGTATACAAAAATGGATTTATTTATTGAATTAGGATGTCAGGATAATAAAGATATAACAGACACTCCTCAAATATTTACATCACCGTCGATTTGGAAAAAAGATAACAATACTATAGCATTTCTGGAATTATGGTTAAATTATTGCCAAAACTACCATTTAATAAGTGACGAAGCATCAGTACAGCCAAACTTTCCAGAATTTATTGATAATAGACACGACCAGTCAATATTATCTTGTTTAGCTAAATTATATAAAGATAAATATAATATTCAAATTGAAAGATGCCCAACTGTTGAATGTAATAATATAAGAAACTCAAAATTACCACAATTAATAGGAACATAATAAAATAAATATATATTAGATGGTTACAAAAAGAAATAAAAAGTCTAGGAAAACAAGAAAACAGAGAAAAAGAAATTATAGAAAACAAAAAGGAGGGCAACAAAGTTGTTTGATAAATTATTATACAATTTCAACAGATACTCATGAAGGATTAACACGTTTAGAAAATTCTGCCAAAAAAAATGGATTTGATTTGAAAGTATTAGGATTAGAAATGAAAGATTCTAGTTATGGATGGCAAACTGGAAATTCTAATAATAAAAATTATGGTGAATTTTCATGGAAGTTGAAAGAACAAAAGAAGTATGTGAATACATTTGATGATACTGCTATTTTATTATTTAGTGATGCATGGGATGTTATTGTAATAGGCCCATGTAGCGAGTTATATACTAGGTATATAGCATTTAATAAAGATATTGTATTTGGAGCTGAAAAAGCATGCTCTCCGGATAAAGATAGGGTAATAGAATATAATGATGATGAAAAATCAAAACCATTTTCATATTTGAATAGTGGGTTTTTTATAGGAAATGCTAGAGCACTAAAAAAACATCTTAATATATTTAATGATAATGAAAAAGACGATCAACGATTCTGGACTAGTATTTATTTTTCTAATAGAGACACTATCGCTTTGGATCATAATGCACAACTTGTATTAAATGGGTTTGATACAAAGAATGAATATTATACATTTGATGATACTGGTAAATTTATTTATACGGAAACAAATACATCACCGTTATTTATTCATGGTAATGGGCCTGCAAAGGATAAACTTGCTTTTTTTATTGATAAGTAATAGATGGTTACAAAAAGGAAAATAACCAAACGAAGAAAAAACAGAAAAGGTACAAAAAAAAGAATACAAAAGGGAGGACAAAATTTTAAGGGAGAATGTAATTTACCAAATATTGACTCCTTTGATGTAACAACGGATAACTCAAATATAGGAGTCATTTTAAATTTAGAACACAGAAAGGATAGATGCGAACAAATTACAAATTATTTTAAAGATACAGGATTACAATTATATAGATTGTCAGCAATTAAAGATGACATAGGATTAAAAGGGGCAGGGTTATCGCATATAAAAGCAATAGAATATGCTAAGAAATATAATTTACCATCAGTATTGGTATTAGAAGATGATTGTAAACCTAACGATAATTTTAAAAATGACTGGCTTTTAATTAAAAAATGGCTAGATACTCATAAAAATGATTGGGATATTTATTCTGGGGGAACAACATATTATGGATTTCATGATGGGCAAGAAGATAGAGAATCTATAGTACCTATATGTAAATTATCAGATACAATAAAGTTATATTATGTCCGTATTCAGGGGATGCAGTTTGTATATTATAATAGCAATACTTATGATAGTATTCTTACATTAAATAAAGATAATTATAGTAATTCTGTTCCTCAAAATGCTTTTGATTTATGGCCGAATGAAAAAAAAATGAGAATAATAACATCAACCCCATTTATTTCAACACAAGCAACAAGTTTTAGTGATATTGGACATGAAGTTCTTGACCAAAATCAATGGTATGTAAAATCTGAAGATAAAATTAAAATTGTAGAAAATAATATAGTCTGTAATTAGTTATGAAAATAGGAACAATTCTTAGTGCAACCGATAATAATCCGTTGTACTCAGAATTTATACCAATATTTGTAAAAGCATGGAAAAAAATATTACCAAATACTGATATTAAAATATATTTTATTGCTGATAATATTCCCGATAATTTACGTGAATATAGTCAGTATTTAGAATTAATTAAACCAATTGCTAATATTAAAACTGCTTTTATTACGCAAAATATCCGCATATTAGCACCAAGATTTATAGAGCGTGACGAAGGTGTCTTAATTACAGATATTGATATATTACCATTAAATCAAAAGTATTATGTAGATACGATAAAAGATATTGATTCATCGAATTTTATAGTGTATCGTAAATTAGATATTCCAAATGAATTACAAATTTGTTACAATGTTGCAAAGCCTTCTACTTGGAAATCTATTTTTGGTGAAAATGATACCATGGAAATGATAAAGCAATGGTATAGTGAAGTTGAATATAATGGAGAACATGGAGGGAAAGGTTGGTCTACCGACCAAAATAAATTATATAAATATGTAACACAATGGAAAGGTACCACAACATACTTAAGTGATGATACTACAGGGTTTAAACGTTTAAATAGGGGTTATGATGATATTAGTATTAATGATGGGCTAAAACAAAAAATAGCAAATGGTGAATATTCTGACTATCATGCTCTTAGACCTTACTCGGCAAATAAAGATGTAAATGATTTTATAGTAGATAGCATACCGCAATATGGTGGTAAAAATAAAAGCAAAAAAAATAAGAAAAGTAAAAAAAAGAATCTAAGGAAAGTAAAAAAGATTACTTTAAAAAAAAACAAACAAAGAGGTGGAAGTAAAAGTGTTATTGCATTATGTGCGGATGATAATTATTTAGAAAAAGCCTATGAAACTCTGAATGATTTAAGAAATGCTGGAAAATATAGTGGTGAAATTGTTTTTTTTTATAACGATGAATTAAAAAATATTAATAGACTTAATGAAATGAAAGATAAATATAATATAATTTTAAAGCAATTTCCTAAAATAGATACTGCGAGTGTTGAAAAATCAATTAATTCTATGAATAATTCTTCAAAATTTAAAGTATTAAGAAATAAAATGTTTCAATATCATAAATTTTATATATTTAATACTTATTTTAAAGAGTGGGATAAAGTACTATATATCGATTCTGGAATGCATATATTTAATGATATAAATAGAATATTACAATTAGATAGTAACGGGTATTTATTGGCTCAGTCTGATGGATATCCTTCTAATATATTTACATTAGAAAGTCAATTTGATATAAATACAAATATAGGTAAAGAACTTCAATCTATATATAATTTAAAAATTAAAGATTTTTTTCAATCTGGAGTATTATTATTTAATACAACTATTATCGAAGATTCTACATTTAATAATTTAGTAGAGTTAATGAATAAATATCCAATTGGATGGGGGGACCAGTCAATAATGAATATTTATTTTATATTTATTAAAAATATTTGGAAAGCTTTACCTACTAAAGATGATAAAGGCTTTTTATATAATATTACAATTTTAGAAAATACAACTTCTAGTGATTATGTAATGGTAAAAAATATTTAAATATTATAATATTATATTATATTATATGAAAGTAATTGTGACAACCACTATATTTGTACCTTCTAAGGCATTACAGGAATTTGAAAAACTTTCTGATTGGAAACTTATTGTTGTAGGTGACTTGAAAACACCTCATGAACTTTATAAATCTAGAAATCTTATTTATCTAGACCCCGAATTCCAAGAAACACACTATAAAGAATTAAGTGATTTACTCGGATGGAATACTATTCAAAGACGTAATATTGGATATTTAGAAGCATTGAAGATGGGTGCTACAATTATTGCTTCTGTAGATGATGACAATATCCCTTATGAAGGATGGGGTCAAAATCTTATGTTAAATATTGAAGATACTTATGATTGTTATAATCCTACGGATAAAGATATAAAAGTATTTGATCCTCTTTCTCCGACAAATTATAATCATTTATGGCATCGTGGTTACCCTATTAATAAGGTACATCTTAAGAATAATATAACAAAAACAACTGCTACTATAAAAGCAGACGTTCAAGCAGATTTCTGGAATGGTGACCCTGATATTGATGCTATAGCGCGAATGGTATATAAGCCAAATACAACATTTGACGACTCTGTATTCCCTTTTACATCAGATTGTATTTCACCATTTAATAGTCAAAATACTTTTTTTACAAGAAAGGCATTAAAGAATTATTTCTTATTTCCATTCGTTGGTCGTTTAGACGATATATGGGGTTCTTTCTACTGCTTAGCAAAAGGAAACAAGGTAGTATATAATAAGGCTACCGTGTTTCAAGATCGTAACGAACATAATATATTAAATGATTTTTCTAAAGAGGTCATTGGTTATATGAATAACGATACTCTTATATCAAAGTTGTATGAAGACCCTGAAAATATCAAAGATTTTCTACCAGAAAATTCTTATTTGGCTTATAAAGAATATATGAGAATTGTTTCTACTTTTGAATAATTATTGAATAGGCAATGATCCATATTCATCTTTTAATACTTGAGGAATAATATTCATAATATAATCATATGATTGTTTTCTTAATTCAAACGTCCATTCATTAGGATAACTTGAATGATTATTATTTATAATTATTATATCATCAAATATAGTTACCCTATTATTGTAATAATAATATATTTTTATTTGTAGAATATATCCGCTAACAAACCATGAAATTGAATCGAATTTATTATCATATGGAAATATTTTATCTGACATAAATATTTCTTTACAAAATGCATTCATGCATGGATCAAATTTTATTATAGGATCATCGGGAAAATTTAAATAACGTGGAATACCAATGACAGGTTTAATTATATTTAATTTTTCTTCAAAGCGTTTAAATCCTTCTTCTTGAGAAAAATCTTTAAATTGAATATCATTATCTATAAATATATAGTAATCATATTTTTCTGAAAGATTTAAAGCATATTCTCTTAACTTATTTCTTGAATCTGTCCATGATGAATTAGGTAAAAATATTTTTGTATCTGGTGTTTCCTCTTTATAACTAAGAACTAGACTTTTATCTCTAATATAATTATATATTTCTGGTAAGCCTTTATCTGTTATTATTAAGTAAAGTATACTTAATAAATTACCACCTTTTTGTTTTCTATATTTTCTTTTAATACTTCTTTTTCCTTTTTTTCTTGTATTTTTAATTCTTCTCATCTATAGTATACTTTTAATTTTATTCACCCAATACTCAGTTTCAATCATAGAAATATCTGCAGTGTTACAAATAGAATTATATTTTTCTTGCGTCAATGATTCAATCAGCGTCGGTAACTGCTCCCATGAATCAACAACAATCATTGGTATTCTAGGATACTGAAATAATAGATTATCAAAATAATCATGTTTCTTTACAATCGGGACTGTACCAACCATGAGACACTCCCAGAATCTATGAGTATCAAATCCATTGCCCATTGGACATACATTGAAATAGAACTTGCTTAGAAAGTTTAGAAAATCTTCTAGTGGAACTTTTGGAGTACAGAAATTTTTCATTTCTTCATGGTTATTGAGAAACTCAATTAATTCTTCACGGAATCCTCCAGAATTTGAAAAATAAGAAATACCAAATAAGTATTCTTTCTCAATAAAATCTCCAAAATCGCCATTCACGCCAATAGGTAGAATCTTTATTCTATCAGGTACTAAACCAGTATAGTTCTGAATCCAGAACTCTGTATTTGGCAAGCCTTTATAAAGCTCTTCTAACACATCATCGTCGAAGTAATAATCAGAGCCGCTCATAGTAATAAGTTTTATTAATAATGGCTTACGTTTATTCAGCAATATAAGAATATTCTTCCATTTTTCAAAACCATCGGGATGGATGAATATAATTTTTGATTCATAAAGTTTCTTAGCAACTTCAGCAGGTGCTGTTTCAAGTGTTACACCAATAGAGGCATATTTTGGATTTGATATAATAGTTTCAGTATCCATCAATGCAACATCAAAATATGGAATTAGGTTGTGGTAGTGAAAGTATTTCATTTATATTGTACAATAATTAGATATTATTTAGATCCCGCATATTATGTCTAAATAAACTTAAATAAACATATGCTAATATTATTATGAATCCAGTATTGATCACAACAAGTGGAATAGGTGAGAGACTCGGCAAATTAACGAAATCTACAAACAAAGCATTAGTTCAATTAGGTGATAAATATGCAATATGCCATATTATTGAACAATATCCAATAAATACTGAATTTATTATAACACTGGGTCATTATGGCGATTATGTACGGCAATTTTTAGAACTAGCATACCCAATGTATAAATTTAATTTTATAACCATTGATAAATATGAAGGGGAAGGCTCGAGTTTAGGTTATTCTTTATTAAAATGTAAAAATACTTTAATGAGACCATTTATTTTTCATTGTTGTGATTCTATTATAACTAGCCCAATAACAATAGAAAGTTGTAAAAATATATTATATGTATATAAATCTCATTCTTCATCTCAATATACAAATATTAAAATAGAAGATACTATCGTAAAACAAATAAATAATAAAAATACGAACGATTTTGATTATATTTATACAGGTATATCATATATATATAATTATAATGAATTTTGGAATTATTTAGAAGAAGAATATAACAAATTAAAAAATAATTTTGAACTAAGTGACGTTAATTCAATAAGAAAAATGATTTCAAACAATATAGTATTTAATTATAAAGTACTTGATGTATGGTATGATACTGGCAATTTAGAAAGTTATGGTAATGCTTTAGAATACTTTAAAGGAACATATACAATTTTAGAAAAAGATTATGAATCCTTATGTTTTTTTGACACTAAAGTTATAAAATTTATTAATGATAATAAAATAAATAAAAAACGATTTTTACGTGGCTCTCAATTATATCCATTAACACCAAATATATTAGCACATTCTAAAAATTATATAGTTATGGAAAAAATACAAGGTATGTTACTGTCAGAATTATATAATTATGGAGAAATATATAAATTACTAGAATGGGCGAATAGTAATTTATGGAATACTATTAATGTTAATGAAAAGTATAAAGATGTTTCCTATAATTTTTATTTCAAAAAAACATATGAGCGTATAAATAAATTAGATTTAAATAATGAGTATAATATAATTAATGGCTTACAACTAAGTCCAATATTAAATATGATAAAAAAACTTGATATAAATCGTTTTATAACAAATAGATTTACAAAATTTCATGGTGATTTTATATTAGATAATATTATGAAAACTAAAGATTCATATATATTACTTGATTGGCGGCACGAGTTTGATACAGAATTATATTATGGTGATATGTATTATGACTTAGCAAAATTAAGACATAATATTATTTTTAACCATAAGAATATTTTAAATAATTTATATTCTCTAGATTATTCTAATAATACTGTAGAAGTTGATATAAAATCTAATTATTTTTTAATACAACAGTTAGATGATTTTGATAGATTTGTAAAAGAAAATAATTTAGATTTATATAAAATTAAAGTATTAACATCTATAATTTGGCTAAATATGTCGCCATTATATGAAGGAAAACTAAAAGATTTTTTATTCTACTTTGGTAAATATAATTTGGGATTACTTATACACGATTATAATTATCTTTCAACCGAATAACATCCCATAATTCATTTGTTGATGTTTCTAAATATAAACAATCTTCGTCTGCTTCCATACGATGAATAGTATACGGTTTAATAGTAATAGTATCACCAAATGAATACACTTTTTTTACTAGATTATCTAATGAATCGCCAATATAAATATTTAGATTCCCTTTCAATACCATAATTGTTTCTGTTTTTAATTGATGTAATTGAATACTACATGAATTTCCTTTTTTCATAAATAGTTTCTTCACAACATATTTATCATTACACTCAATTAATTCTTCATATCCCCAAGGTTTTTCAATCTTAATAAATAAATATGAATCAGGAATTGTAATATTTTTAGATGTTAAATCTAAATGTAGTAATCCTTCATTTCTTACAAGATTAATAGCATATGCTGTATTTTCTATACCATTTGTTTTTTTATCATTTATAATAACACGATGGCCATTTGGTAATCCCATTATTAATTGTTCATATACAATTCCTAAGTTGGATAACTGTTCTTCAGTTTTTTTACGTGTTGATTCTTTGCGACCTGTTGTTAAAATAATTTTATAATTTAATTTATCCCATTGTTTAATAGAATCAATTACATTATTTAATAGTTGGCTAGTAGTATTTTTTGTAATATCTCCAGTATGTTCTACTAAAGTTCCATCAATATCACAAAAAATTGTCTTTGGAGCATTCATTATACAATAATATTATATTATGTATTTAAATCATTTGTTTTAATAAATTCAATCTTAGAATTAGTTATAATAATTTCATCAATATAACTTCCAGCTCCACTTATTATAATACATATATTATCTTCATTACTATTTATTTTTTCTTCAAATGATGAACATAATAAATTATAACCATATAAATATTTTCCAATTTTATTTGGAGAATTATCTAGTATTCCATCTAATCGTCTATAGTTTAAGCCATTTGTAAATAAACTAATACTATGAGCAGAGGCTGGCCATATATAATATTTTTTTGTAGTATCTTTCATGTAATTATTTAAATAATCAATAGTTTTTGTCATAGTATTAAAAAAATTATTAATATCTACAATACTTTGAGTATTAATAAGGCAAGATTCTCCAATTACAATTGGTTCAATTCTTTCAAACATAAACATAATTGTATGATTTTTATAATTATCTTGCTTCTTTAATTTAAATCCATATTTTAAAAAATAATTTATTAATACATTATGCTCTAAGTAAAATGTATGTTCACAGTTAAGAACTACATATGTATTATTTCTAACATTGTGTTCAAAGTCTGGATGGTTAATATATATATATTTAATATTTGGTGTATTTTGTAATTTTTCTAATATTCGTATTGGCTTATATAAATGTTCGAATAAATTAGACATTATAAATGTATTTGCATTTATATCTGATATATTTTCATTTTCTATATAATTATTTATTACATTTAAACCAGTTCTATCTCCAGTAAAACTAGGTTCAATAATATAATATTCTGTATCAATATTATTAAGAATTTCATGCGCCAATGAGCCATGACATGCTCCAATTTCAATAATACCATTAATATTACTATCAGTTGTAATAAATTTACAGAATTTTCTTTGCATTTCATTTTTTGTTTGACCAAAAGTATCAATATGATTATTTGAATAAATAATATCTAAATTTCCAAGATATTTATTCTGAATAGAATTACAGTAATTACATATTAATATATTAAATGGCATCCAATGCGCTTCCTCTTTTACAGTATTAAATCCTAATGATAATGTTGATACAAAATTCTGTTTGAAATATGTTGTAAATTTATCTTTACAGCATAATACACATTCTTTACGTATAGTATATATATCATATAAGTCAAGTAATTTATCATATATTTTTTCTTGGATTTTAGAATCAATATTATTATATTTTTCTTTAATTTCTTGAAATTCTTTTGATGCAAAAACATAATGACATGATATAAGGATTATTTCTTTCTTATTTTTAAATGGATCAAATAATGTACTTACCCATTTCTTCCATTTATTTGAAGTATAACAAATATTAAATAATAGTTCAAATTCTTCTTCATTAATAGTATCTAGAATAACAGATGTTTCAATCTCTCCAAGTTCTGGAGCAATATTTATATTTTTTATACCAACTTTCTTTTTTTCATTATTTATTTCTTTTGACACCCAATCACCATTATGTTCTTTTGCTTCAAATCCATATGAATGAACTAAATCTAACATTTGTTTTAGTTTTATTTTATCAAAATTTCCAGTATTTTTCCGTTCACATAAATTTGTACCACATTGTATAACCACGTATTTAATTTGTTTGAATATTTCAATAGAGAGAGTATTTTTAATTGTTACTAAAAGTTTTTCTATTTCTTTAATAGAAAAATATCGAATTGATTCTTCTGTACCAATTTCATATTGTATTACTGGATTTAAAGAATAGCAATATTTTATCATTTCAATAGTCTGCTGAATACCATCATCTAATGCATTATATTTTTTCCAAGGATCAATATGTATTATATCCATATATTTTATATCTTCTTTTAATGATTCGTATCCATCATCAACAATAATTCCTTGATTTGGTCCGCCATGATCTCTTTCAAATTTGATACTACTATTTTTATTTTTAACATATTCAACAAACTCTTTTGTTGTCCAATTATTTACATAGCCTCCATTATATTCAATTTGTCTTCTGCTTGGGATAAATACAATTTCAGAATTTTTATTATTTTTTTGAAATTTTATACCCGTATCAACAATATTTTTGCTCATAGGTCCTATAAATATTGGCATTCTTATGTATATATAGATACATATATTTAAACTTTAAACACACATTTATTAGATAAGTAAAAATTTATCACAAAACTTTGAATGTATATGTAATATATATATAGGCAAGTTAATATTAGCTCCTTTATCACTAATATAATATCGTTTTAATCCATTCGATTCTTCAACAATATTATAATTAAATGTGTTTGCTTGAATTTTAGCACGAGTATTTGAGAATTGAAAAGGACCAGATTCAAAATTTCTAGGGTCAACACCTCCTAGCCATTGACCATATTGAGCAGGATCAAATATTCCATTAAATTTATCAATATTATTTGCAATGTATTTTTTCTCAATATCTGAGAGAGTTAAATCTGATAAAGGGATTGATGGAAGAAAACTAGTATATTGTGGATAGTTATGAAAAAATTTACTACCTAGTCCCATCTCATTTTCATTTGTAGGGTTGTATAATAATGTTAATGTAAGTTCTCCAAGTACATTTATATTATTACAATATAAAATGCCGAATGTATTTTCGTCATCTGCTAAAGCGGGTGAAGATATTCCATTCACTGAATTTCTAAATACATTTATCAATTCAGTTGCGCTAAAATATACCATATTATCATTTTCAATATGAAAACATTCTTTAATATTATTTTGAATACAAAAATCTTCTAGTACAAAAAGTCTTTCAGTAGTATATTTCCAGAATCCATCACGAAATCCAATATCAAGCCCTGATATTTTATTAAATATATGATGTTTTTCTGAAGCTGCTATATCTTCTAGAAATATTACATTTATATAAGAAAAGTTTATTATATCTTTATGAATATTTGAACATATAAAATATATAGGACAATCTTTATTCCATTTATAGCATTGTTCTAATGATACTTTAACATGATTTGGAAATATGTTACCAATGTGAATAAAAATAAATGGAATCATTCTTATTATTTTTATTCATTTATATTTAAATATGAAAAATTAGTTATGATTCCATTTATCATATGGAACTTCTGGTTCAATATTATATTCAATATTATATTCTTTTATAAGATTAAATACAGTATCTTTTAAATTATTATATGCGCTATCAGGATCTGGGTGCCATCTACTTCCACCATATAAATGTGCGAATTCAAAATAACTAACTAATTTACAATTCCAACTCATCATTTTATCAACAGTTGAATGTATATGATATACTTTATAATTCTTTTTAACAAATTGTTGAACGGGTTCTGATTCAGTTTCACGATATGTTAAATTTCTAAATGTATCACATACTTCTATTAGTGATTTACGTTTCCATATGCCAGGTGATGCGCTAAAATTAAAATATTCCTTAGTTTCAGTGATAAAATTTGTTTCATCCATATCAATAACAGGTTTAATTAGAAGATTTGTTCCATTAAATAATTGGTCTGAATAAAGGGCCAATCTATCAATTGAATATGCTTCCATAGTTTTCAGTAAATTTAATAAAAGAGTTTCATTTGCCTTTGTAATCCAACTATTATCAACAAAATTAATTACATATTTATCTTGAATCATATTCATTAATGTACTGTGTCTCATAAAATATGTTTCATTTTTTTCAGAATATTCATATATAATATTGATATTATCATATTTAACTGTATTAATAAATAATTCTTTATCATTTGTCATTACATTCACTTTAATATTTTTTAAAAATTTATAAATTAAATCAAATGTTGAATGCCATAATTTTATATTAGAACTATGTGTTAAAACAAGTATTGATAATGTATTTGTTTCCATTATATAGTGTTAAATTATTAATTTGTATTTAAGTATGTAAATACAACTTAAAACATATTATATCTATATACTTATATGGATATTGTAATAGTTTTTCATTCAAAAGATAAAACAGTATTGCCTTATTGTTTAAAAGGATTAAATAATATTAAAGAAAAGAAAAATGTATATCTAATATCTAACGAATCTACAAATTATGAAAATACAACATATATTGATGAACAATTATTTCCATTTACAAAGAAAGATGTTGAATCTTATTTATATGAAAAAGATTATTTTAGAGCAGGATGGTATTATCAACAATTATTAAAATTATATGCATATAAAATTATTCCAAATTTAAGTGATAATTTTTTAATTGTTGATACGGATACTGTATTTTTAAATGAAGTTTCATTTTTTGATAATGATATCCCGCTTTATGCGGTAGGGACTGAATATACTGAATCATATTTTGTACATATGAATAAATTATTACCAGGATTAGTAAAACAATTTCCAGATAAATCTGGAATTGTTCATCATACATTATTTCAAAAGAAATATTTAAATGAATTATTTGATAAAGTTGAATCATTACATAAAATACTATTTTGGAAAGCAATGATGCAATTTGTAGATAAAGAAACTGCATATATGTCTGGAATGGCAGAAAATGAAACATATTTTACATATATATTTCAATATCATCGCAATGAAGTAAAAATAAGAGAATTATTATGGCAAAATTTAAATGAAGTAAATGGTTGGAATTATTCATTTAAAACAATAGATGCAATTATTAATTATTGTTCGCATTATTTACATTTTGTATCATTACATGCATATTTATTAAATGATTTAAATATTAGTTAAATTTATATAGTATTTGATATTTATGCATTAATATATCAGCATTTAGATTTTGTTTAATAACATACATTCCTTTCCCAGGCATAATACCAGTTTTATTAAAATATGTAGCTCCTTCACTTAAAAATGAAATATCTTTAGGGGTATCATCAATTAATAATAATGTATTTGGTCCTATTGCTGGAAGAATAGCATTAAATTCTTCTAATCCATATACACCAGATTCTTCTGGATCATTCCAAATAATATCTAAACTATCTAAATATATAATATCTGCTTTTTCATTTGGATGTTGAGAAACCCATTCTTTTAAAAAATCAACACTACTCTTTGTTACAAGTGTAGTGTTGCTTGATTTAATATATCTTTGAGTATTTCTTGTTGTTTCTGTATTAATATCAACTGACCAAAATTTCCCACCATATTTATTTATATAACTATCAAATAAATATGTACTTGATGTACCCCATGCAGCGGTTCCAGTTTCTAAAATAATTAGTGGAGGATTATTTCTTTTATATATTTCTTCAAATAATCTTACGAATGTAGGGTAACATACATGCTCATATGTATTGCCATGCTTTAAGAAATGTTCATTAACTAACTCCATATAAAAATATTAGCTTAAATAACTTTAAATAGTATTTATATATGGTAGGATATATAAATGATAAAGGTAGAGGTAGATTTGGCAATTGTGTATTTAGATTTTTAGCATCAAGATTATTTTGTATAATATATAATTTGAAATATATTGATAGTTATCAAAATAACATGATACAAATAGATGATTTAACATTTATAGAATGGTCAAAATATCTTTTAGAAAATAAATTAATACAGTTTCCTATTCATAATTTTTATTTTGAACTATACTATCAACATGATATGATTTATAGAAAATATAAAAGTGAATTATTAGAATATATTAATAATAACCCAAATCAAACAATGATTAGTGATAAAGATGAAATATATTATGTTAAAGAATTGATACAGAAAGCACCTATTTTAGATAAATCATATAATACAGTAGTACATTTACGTATTGAAGATTTTTTTGAAATAGATAAAGTTATACATCCAGAATCAATAAATAAAATTCTAAATAGTTGTGAACAGCCATATTTATTTATTCATAAACCGGTAGAAAGTGAATACGATAATATATATATATCATATTTTAAAAACAAATATAATGATTCAATTTTTTTTAGCGGCTCCGTGATTGATTCATATAATTTAATGCGCGAAGCAACTACCCTTATATGTAGTAATTCGACAATGAGTTGGGTTGCTGCTTTATTATCTACTTCATTAAATAAAGTATTTGTTCCAAGAAATGATAACACAGTATTTCATAATACATTTCAATATCCATCTAACAATACTGAAGTGTATTATTATAATATTATAAAAAAAGAAGAATTAAATTTATTTAAGAATTTAAATTAATATTTGAATTACCCATTTATATGTTTGTTGTATACCTTCTTCTATTGTATAATTTTCATTCCAACCTAAATATTTTAAATTAGATATATCTCCTAATTTTTTTTTAGCAGTTTGATTGCCATGGATATAATTAATTTTTATTTTTTTATTTGCTATTATACATATTACATTTATAATATCATTTATACTATATGATTTATTTGAACTAATATTAATGGGTTCAGAATAATTAGAGGACATTAATAATTCTACACCTTTAATCCAATCATTAATATACAAAAATTGCCTTTCATTTGTACCATCACCTATTACATCAATAGTATCTTTTGCTAAATATACTTTCTTGCATAAAGAATTTATTGATTTTTGTGAAATACCTTCATAATCTCCATATGGACCATATATAGTATGAAATCTTCCTATTTTTATATTTAAATTATATTGTTTTTTATATGAATTATATATTCTTTCACATATTAATTTTCTCCATCCATGTTCAGTATCTGGTTCAGCAGGATATACAGATTTTTCATTCCATTTACCAGATTTTGGTTCTGATGATGAATAAACACTATAAGATGAAGCAAAAAATATTGTTTTTATTTTTTTTTCAACTGACACTTTTAAAATATTTAAATTTATTTCTATTTCTGAAGACATAAGGATTGCACTTTCAATTTCACCATTATTAGAAGAATATGTTATAGATGCAAGTTGATATAATTCATCTACATTATCTGGAATACTATTTCTTACAAAATCAATATTACGTAAATCACCTATTATATATTTTGTGAAGGGTAAATCTATATATTTATTTTTTTTTGAACTAATACCATATACATTATAGCCTTTATTTATAAGATATTTACTTAAATTTATTCCAATGAAACCGCCAGCCCCAATTATAAGACATGTTTTCATAGTTATATACAATAAATATATATATACTATATTGTTTAATATGGTTTAAAGTAATAATAAAAATATTTATTATGAAGAAAGTATTTACATCGGGTTCCTGTAGATTATTTTTTCCTATTAAAAATGGAAGGGGTGTAATAATTCCAATTCATTCTATGCATGAATTATTTAAAGGAAATAATTTTCTTGGAAAATTACATAATACAAAACAGCATATACAATTTATTAAATTTATTAAAGGAGAATTAGATATACCACAATATATTTTAGATTCATTTTTAACAACATATCAAAAAGGTATAAGTTTAAGATTAACTTGGTGTAATTATGAAAATATTGATACTATACCACAAAAAATAGAAAATCTAAGGAAAGAGTTTAATAATTGTGATGTATATATATTTGAAATTTGTTCTTTGAAATTATGTAGAAAAGATAATTGGGAAGTACATCTTGAACATACACAAGATTATGAATTAACAATACAAACAGAAGAAGAGTTGTATAATGATCTTGATACAATAATACAATTAATTCCAGCGAATAAAAAAATAATATTTCAACCACATTTTAGACCAAATATAATATATAATGATTCTACAAAAAGTATTAATAAAAGAGAAATTATTTATAATACTATTTCAAAATTTATAGAAGAAAATAAAAATAAATATCCAAATATTCATTTACATGATATTTCTAGTCTTGAACCATCGTGCTTTGAGGATACAGACCATTTATTTGAAAATGGTAATGATGAATCATTTAGAAGATTATATAATATTATATATAAAGAAGATGAGTAATTATTATTATATGAATATAGGAAAATATATCTTAAAGAATAATTGTCGTTTTTGTCATAATCTTATGACACAATGGTTTGATTTTCCAGGATTATATCCATTGGCAGGTGGGTTTTTGAATAATGAAGATGATTTTATTGAAGAAAATGTATATCCACTAGGATTATCCTATTGTAAAGATTGTTATTTATTTCAATGTAATCAACTAGTAAAAGATGATACTTTATTTAAAAAAGGTTATTTTTATTATTCTTCAATGATACCATTCCTTGTTAAACATTTTTTAGAATATTCAGAATATTTGAAAAAAGAATATTATGATAAAGAAAATCCTAAAAAAATATTAGAAATTGGATGTAATGATGGTGTATTATTAAGGCATCTTAAAAATATTGGATTTTACGTAATTGGTGTTGACCCGTCAAGGACTGTTTCTAAGTTACAAGAAGATAAATTTAATATATATAATACATATTTTAATGATGAATTAGCAAATAAAATTTTAGATAAGCATGGTAAAGTTGATATTTTCTTATCATCAAATAGTTTTGCTCACATTGATGATATGGAATCAATTATTAAAGGTATAAAAACAATATTAGCTAATGACGGTGTTGCTATTATTGAAGTTCATAATTCTGAAAATATAATTAAAGAATTAAATTTTGACTTTATTTATCATGAACATATGACATATTATACTAAAATGAGTTTTCATAAAATATTTTCAAAATATAATATGGGAGTTGAAAAAATAGAAGATATTAATGTACATGGAGGTTCAATTCGTGTAACATTAAGAAATAATATTGGGAGTAAAATTAGTATTGATAATAATGATTTTGAATATAGCCTTACACAATTTAAATCTAAATTATTCGAATGGAAAAATAATTTTATTAAATTATATAATAACTTAACTGGAGGCTCTATATGGGGATATGGTGCAAGTGGACGTGCAAATATTTTATTAACATTTTTAGGAATAAAATTAGACGGTATCGTAGATGATGCACAGAGTAAGATAAATTCATATATGCCCATCAATCACTTATTAATAAAAGATTCTTCTGAAATATATGTAGAATTTCCTAAATATATTATTATATTATCATGGCCATATAGTGATAACATTATGAAAAAACATGAAAAATATATTAAACAAGGAGGTACTTTTATAATTCCATTACCTAATATTATGGGTGCTTAAGAAATATAAGTATATCATTTATAGGATGTATAATAAAAAAATACTTATTATAGGAGGTTCAGGATCTTTGGGCAGTAAATTAATTAATAAATTGATTGATAATAATACTATAATGAATATATCTAGAGATGAAGAAAAACAATGGATATTAAAAAATAGTATAAATTCTCCTAATCTATCTCAAATAAATGGTGATATATATGATTATGATGAATTAAAATATCATATTTATAATTTCAATCCAAATATTATAGTATTTGCAGCTGCTTTAAAACATATTGAAAATTGTGAAAAGCAAATTGATAAATGTATAAAAATAAATTATACTTCTATTAATATTATGATTAATGATATTAAGATTAATAGAAATAATTATTCTAATCTTGAAGCTTTTATATTTGTGTCTACTGATAAGGCATGTCTTCCTATAACAGTTTATGGTTATTCTAAAGCTACAACTGAAAAATTGATACAAACAACATATATAGATAATATACGATTTATTGCAGTACGTTATGGAAATGTATTGAATTCAAGCGGTTCAATATTACCATTACTACATTCTATAGGAAAAGATAATAATAAATCTAATTTTACTTTAACAGATAAAAGAATGACTCGATTTATTATTACATTAGAAGAGAGTGTTAAATTAATTGAATATGCTATCGAAAATGGAAAAAACAATGAAATTATAGTACCATATCTTAAATCATGTAGAATTGTAGATTTAATTGATATTTTTTCAAAAATATATAATAAACCTGTAGTTGTTAATGGTGTTCGCTGTATTGAAAAATATCATGAAGATTTAATTTCTTCATATGAAATTTCATATACATATAATAATATGAATAAATATATTCATATATCATCAACCCCACAATTAGAAAAAAATAATCAATATGCATTTTCAAGTGAGAATTCTATAATACCACAAGAAGAGCTTAAAGATTTTTTAGAAAGTAAAAAATACATATGAATACCTATAGATGTATATTATTAATTACTGACCATACACCAACCCTTGATATAAGAAAGCCTGAAGATAGATATTATTTTGAATTTAGAAATTCATGGAAAAAATATATGAATAGGCATAATGATATATTATCATTATTTATATCAATAGATGAAAATTTAAAATATGGGGAATATAACTTAGATTTAGAAAATAATACATTATATGTACATGGAAAAGAATCTTTACAGTTAGGAATTTTAGAGAAAACATTATATTCTATGAAATATTTATCAGAATTATATAATTATGATTTTATAATTCGGACTAACCTTTCAACCTTTTTTAATATTGATATTTTTAGAGATATTATACTATCTTTGCCATTAGATAATACATTTGCAGGTTGCGTAGTATTTAATTATTTTATAAATGGAGGATGTCAAATAATATCTAAAAATTTAATATTAAAAGTAATACCAGAAATTAATAATATTATACAATCTTATAATGGAAGTGAAGATGTTACAATATCTAATTTTATTAGAAAATATGTAGATATTAGAAATATAACTGATATGTTTTATTTTATAACAGCTCTAGGCGTATCATATAATAATTTTACATCTGTAGAAGAATTAGATAATATTATAAAGAAATCAGATGATAAAGAAACATTCTATTATAGAATAAAAGATGTAAATAACTCTGAATATAGAAAGGATGATGTATTAGTTCATGAAAGATTATGTAAATATTTCTATAATATCTAAAAAGAATTAATAATATTTAAAAAATATTCAAATGATAATTTATAAATGGTTTCTTCTGTAAAAGGTGATTCATTATATTCTTCAAGTGTATCGAACGATAAATCATCCCATGAATCAAGTAATATACATGGATAATGTAATTTAATGTATTCACTAAATGTACTTCTTAAAATAATAGGAATTGTTCCATAATATAAACTTTCCCATATACGATGTGAATCTATACCATTACCATCAGGACAAATTGAATACTTATGTCTACTTAAAATATTACTATATTCTTCAAATGGCAATGATGGTAAAAATACAATTCCTTTGTTAATTAATATATTTTTACATTTTAATCTTTTTTCAACATTTGTATCTATATTAAAATTAAAATAAATTAAAAAATCTTTATTTTTACAAAATAAATTTTTTTTAATAATATCAATATTACCATGTTGCCACATAGAATTAGCTATTCCAATAGGAAGAAATGAAAGTTTATTATGATTAATACATGGATTTTGTGTAAACCATTGTATTAGTAAAGGATTATTTAATAAATTAAGATATTTATCATTTATATTATTATCACTATTATGAGTTATTAATATAAATTTATTATTAAATTTATTAATATGTTTAATAAGTTCATCTAATGTATGAGTATATGTAAATATTAATTTTGGATTTTCATAATTATCTTTAATATTTTCAAATAATAAATGTTTATTTTTTTGATTATTTATATATGGATTATATTCTAAATCATAACTATTACTTATATATATATCACATATCGATTGTATTTTTTCTCCAGAAAATAAATTATAGCATGTATTCATATAAAGAAAAATAATAAATATTGTTTATATAGTATTTTATAGTATTTTTAAAATAAAACGTATAAAAATTATTTAATATTAAAAACTATTCTAAAGTACAGCGTAATTTTTCTAAATACAATATTCCATCCATCAGTTCATCTTGTGCGTGTGTTATCCAGTCCGTGACATTTAAGTCTGTTC